>Ga0307507_10000780_pt1 | contig 70262 bp, 15 predicted proteins | sample 7_EM_MG_FD_207223 | JGI IMG/M metagenome (GOLD analysis project Ga0307507, IMG submission 207223) | Populus trichocarpa ectomycorrhiza microbial communities from riparian zone in the Pacific Northwest, United States - 7_EM | ecosystem: Host-associated > Plants > Roots > Unclassified | place... | reverse complement strand
CCTGTCTAAGCCAGTGCTGATGGACGTCGATATGTCGTAGCTTGGTGTCAAGCTTTGGTGTATCCTGTCTTAGGAGTCGTATAGTCTGCATATTGTCGCATAGCAGGGTAAAATCGCGTTCTAAATTAAGACCGATTGCCTTAAAGAAACGCTGCCACCAGATGATCTCAACAGCAGCTATAGACAGGGAGAGAAGCTCCGCTTTGGTAGTCGAGCGAGTCACTAATCTTTATAGGGTTGCCTTCCAATCAATCAGTCCTCCGAATAGCATAAAAAGGTATCCTTAAGAGCTCCGTCTAGTCTCTTTATGGTCCGCAAATGCTGCGTCGGATGCTCCGTAAAAGGTGACGTCTTCTCCTTTAGGGTTTCTGAAGTAGACGTGTGCTCCGAATACTTCGCCAGAGTATTTGATAGCTGTAGATTTTGTTCCAAGGCAATAGGCAATGGCTTGGTTTAATGCATCAAGGTGCTTTTGATTTGGATTAATAAGGAATTCAGCTAGCTTAGAATATATCTTTGCAATGTCAGGTCTTCCAAATACGGCGAGGTGCGCAAGGGAACCAACCCGTTGCTGGTAGGCTAGTGTTCTTTAAGGGTTTGTCTGCTGGTCGGACGGAATCAGTTTATTAGGTAGTGGTGTTTTAGGGAACCTTCCTGGTTGAATATTGAATTGACTGGCTATCTTTTCGATATAGGAATCTTGGCAAAGCCAGAGCTTTCTACTTGCCCAATCTCGCTCGATTCGAATTTCTAGGAACTACTATAGGTCTCCTAGTGCACGGATCTTGTATCAATGTAGAAGTTTAGCTTCGAATTCTTCTAGTCTTTGAATGTTCTTTTTGGCAAATAGGACGGCAATATCGTCTACATAAAAGAAGATAATAAGTTGTCTATTGGTGTAAAGGCAGTTCGTACCTAGGACAGGCTTCAATCCGAATTTAGCCAGTGTATTGGTGAGCTCTTTGTACCAAAGTAGTGGTGAGACTTTTAATCCGTATAGCGCTATAAGTAGCTTTAAGATATGTCTGTTTTGATCAAAGCCTTCTGGGCAGTAATAGTAGACTGGCTTATCTAGTCTTGCATTTGTAAATGCGTTCACAGCGTTATACTATTAAATCTCCAAATCGAATGCGGCTGCTATAGCCATGAGGGCACGGAATATTTGAGCAGCTAGGGTTGCTGCATAGGTCTCTTCCTTAGTAATCTGTAGGTCTCTGCGGACGCATAGTCGAGCTTTTAGCTTTTGTAGGTAGCCGTCGCTGTTGAACTTGTATTTGAAGACCTATTTTAGTGGAAGGATCTGCTTGTTATGTGCTTCTTCTTTTGGTACAGTCTTGAATGTCCCTCGGCATTTTAGGTCATTGTATTCTTTTTCTATGGCCTTTTGAAAGCTGGTAGTTAAAGGGTGCTTTTTTAGCTCTTTAAGGTTCCTTAGTTTAGGTGGAAGATTGTCTTAATACAGGGAGGATCTAGTTTGGTTGATGTCCTTTACTAGTCCTGTAGCAAAGCCAGCGTAGTAACCAAATAGGGTAGGTATATTGGCTAGTGCTGCTGTATATGCTTGACGTCGAATTCGTTTGGAACCTTCTGGTAGGACAAGGTCGGCAGAAGGATTGGCCGAGACCTTATTAGCTTGTGGAGCTGTATTTGACGGTTCTGGCGAACCTGGCTGGGTGGGAATTGTTTTAATTATATCCAGGATATCGTCTTGAAGTCCTCCCGGTGTGGTGTTTGTTTCTGGCAGATCCGGAGATACCGTTCTACTAGGTGTTGGTAGCTGTTTAGTGTCCTTTATAGGAAGCTCTACTGAATTGTTTAATATAGTTGTTTAATTTGCATTTGAGGTAGGTCTATATAAGATAGATTTATTTTTAGATTCGTCCTTATAGAGAGGTTCTAGTAGACTAATTGCCTAGATAGTGTCTTCTAATGCTTCCCTAAGTAGGTAATCAATGTTTTGACCCTTAGGGTTATAGAACGAGGTCTTGTTAAATATAACATCTCTAGTTTAAATAACTTTGTAAAGGCTTGGAATCCAGATTCGGTAGATATTAGTTAAATTGTAGCCAACTAGATGTCTAATTAATGCATAAGGAGCTAGCTTATCTCCCTTTTTAACTTATTTGTTTAGCGTATAGGTCTTACAACCGTATTCGTGCATGTAGGTAAGTGTTAGCGGCTTACCGTAGGTGACCTTATATGGAGTTTTCCACCCTAGTTGCTTATTTGGTGTTTGATTAAGTGTATAGCTAGCAGCAAGGAAAGCCTCTAGTCCTAGAGATGGGGGTAAGGATGCTTCTAGCTGCATAGACCTTAATTGTTCTATAAGGGTTCTTCCAGATTATTCTACTCTACTATTCTGTTCTTTGGTATATGGTGCTCGGCATTTAAAGGTAATGCCTTTGTCTGCACACTATATGTCTAGGGTATCTTCCGTTTGTCTAAATACTTGTTCGTTATTACTCTAGAAGAAGACGACGTCTTAGTAAAATTGTGTCTTAATTAAGCGGTAAGTCTTACAAATAGTAGGTAGGACGGTAGCTTTATCCCTATTCTTAGAGGTGAATATAAAGTTAAATTTGGAATATGTGTAATAGAAATGCATGACATATCTATCGCCGTTATACCCTAGTACTCCAAGGTAGATGATATCAAATGCTAGCCATTTGAATGGTTAAGTGGCTAGAAATTTATGTTTTTGTCTTTAAGAGATCTGCTGTATATACTTTGCTAATAAGCAAACTTCACATTTGATTTTAAGCGGTGCTCGTTTATTGGTTTCAAATTTGGTTAGCTCTGTGCCAATAACATACTTAAAAAGCTGCGCAATAGCATTAGGTCCTATATAGCTGAGAATTTTATACTATCTTGTAGCTGTGGCTCCGATTGGTTTGCGGGCTATATAGCTTGGCTAGTACCTCTTAGAGGTTAAAAATGTTGATTAAGTTAAATCTAGGGTACTTATAGGCTCTCTGTGCATCAGTGCCCAGTAGCCCCCTAGTCGTTTCGCATAGCAGACTATTTCGCCAGTTGCTAGACGGTAGAGCAAATTTCGCCCTAAGTTAAAATGGATGTTGTTCTTAGTGGCTCTTAATAGCGCTATAATATTTATAAACATAGTAGGCACTAGCGCTACATGGGATAGCTTCATTTTTGACTTCCTAGTAGGTGTATTAATAGTAATAGTTACTATTCCGTAGGCTTGTATTTTTTTGAAATTTTTGCTAGTAATCAGGTAGTCGTCTTCTGCTACTAGGTATAAGAAGGTAAAGTCTTCTTTATTATTACAGACGTGGGTATCTGCGCCAGGGTCAAGTATTTAGGTGTTCTGGAGTTCAAAAGGAGTTTAACCAGTACTAAACACGGCAGCATAGCTAGTTGGTTTGGTAGAAGGTAGGGTTTTAGAATTAAAATTAATTATAGATTCTATATTCTAATTATTCTCCTTTACTTCCTATTCTCTTTTTTAAATTTGGTTAACGATGCGTTTAATCTAAGGTATAGATAAAATAGCTTTATCTACTTTCTTCTAGACGTCTGCCCTTGGTTTCTATCCTTAAGGGCGCTTATGCTTAGCGATGTAATAGCAGTCATTAAACCAATATACGATGCCGCATATGCATTCCTTATTCCATCTCGAATTTGAATTTAAATTGCTGTTGGAATTAAAATTGCCGTTGGAGTCTAAATTAGAACTGTTTTGAAGGGTTGCAAATGCAGAGTTATTAGTAGTTGAGGTAGACGATGCTTGCTGCATGCGGTAGTGCTCCTTGAATTCCTTAATAAGGTCAATAATAGATAGGGCCTCTTTATCCTTCTATTCTTTTTAAATGAGATTTACTTCTAGTGCTCCTACAAAGCTAGAAGAGATGGGTTTGATTGCTTGTACGAAGTCGTAGTGGGGCCTAAATCCCTGTACATCTGGAAGCTCCAATTCCTCTGCCAGCTTATAGACGCTCCTCTAGTTGTTTAACCATTTTTCAATGCTCTGCTTTTTGTTGTAGGCTTTAAGAGCCGTGTATTAATTAAGGACGTCGCGTTTTTAACCTGAGGTGGTAGGGGCAAGTACAGTCTTCAATTCTTGAAGGCGTTCGTATACCGTTCCGAGGTCTTTGATGAGAGGGAGGTAGGCTACTGACGTCGTGCGGACGATATAATTGCTAATATCGTTTATGGCTTGCTCTTGCTTCTGGTGTATGCGGAGGTCGTCCTTGTACTCAGCGTAGAGTTAATTATACGCAATAAGTTGGTTTGGATCTAGCTTGGCTATTAATATAGCGGTAGAAAGCACGTCTCTTGGTATAGGTCAACTGGGTAACTGCAGCTTTGGAAACTCATCTTTCTTCTTTAACGGGTCAATGTACTGCCATACGTTGTTTGTTTTAGCAGTGTCTTAAATAATAAAGAACCATTGCATCTAATCAGATGGCTTTTCAAGGATAAGGTTAAATTTTGAATAAGGTCCGTTGGTATTGGTTATCATTTTTAGAATTTGACAGGTTAAGCAGGGTCCTAGGTTAGCGTCTTGGCGAAACCTTATTTTGACGTTTTTTGATTCGTCAGTTCGTTCATCTGTTGGGTACGTTCGTCGGCCAGGTGCGACCGTCCGTTCGTTTGGTAGGTGAAGAAGCTCAAGACACTTGCAAAGGTGGTAGAAGTAGTGACTTCGTAAATAAGGTAGTAGATTAATTGGTTTAGCAGGTAGTGCAATCCGGACTCATAACTGTAACAGTGCAAGTGTGGGAGAATTGAATGAGCGACTTGATTTTGAATGTAGCTCTAGAGTCTCTATATATACATAAGGAAGATGCAGGGAATAGAGATAGGTGGCAAGAATTACAAGGGTAAGCAGCTGAAATGGTGAGATATGCAGGGGTAAGCAGCTGAGGTAGTGAGACGGTAGTAAGCAAGTCCGATCTTGGGTCGACAACAGCATAGTACCAGTAGTCGGTTACACGGTCGACTACTATAAAGGCTGCATTATGGCCGTAGGCGTCCTTTAGAAATAACTTAAAGTCCATAGTAATATATTGCCAAGGGCGTTTTAGAACTGGCAGCGGTTATAGCCACCCAGGAGTTTAATCCCTAGGGGCATTTGCGCGTCTATAGGCATAGCAGTTTCTAACAAATCGATCTATATTAGATAGAAGTCCTCGCTAGTAGTAACAGGGCGCTAGTAGTTAGTGGGTTTTATTACGACTAGGGTATACCGTAGAGACTTAACAGTGGGCTTCGCGGATTAACTCTGTCCATAGGTTATTAATATCTGGAACTATAAGCCGTTTTTAGTATAGAAGTAGTCCTTCTTCCATTTCCAAATTAGGGTCCTCCTTCGCGGCTTAGTTACGGAGGGCCTTTAGGGAGTCAGCCATGCGGTTCGCAGTTAGGATGCGGTTAACTAGCCCTATTAATTCATCCAAGACTACTCCCTCTAAGGGTACTAGCTTATTCTGTTCGGAGTCTAGTTCTTTAAGAATTTATAGGTTAAGCTGTTTAGGATAGAGGAGGGCGCGCGTCCAGTATTAGGTCTTTAGCTTATCCTAGGGTCCTACATCTTGTTCCCTTTGGGTTAGTGCATTAGCTTTAGTATTTTACTTGCCAGAACAATATATAATTATAAAGAAGAATTCAAAGAGTATTTTAACCTAGTAGGCTTATTGTCTGGTAAGCTGCTTTATAGTTATAAAATACTCTAGGGCTTTATAATCCATATATATCTTAATCCGGGAGTTTGTACCTTCAAGCTCTATACGCTATTAGGACAACAATTAGATAATAGCTAGTATTTCTTTATTATATACCTTATAGTTACACTTAGCTGGGTCCATTGTTTTCAAGAAGAAGGCAATAGGGTACTATTCACCATCTAGATATAACTGTAATAAAATTCCCGCTATAACTCCATCAGAAGCGTCCGTCTCTAATATTAATTTAAGGTCCGGGTCATAGTGACAAAGGATTAGAGAAGAGATAAGCCAATCTTTTAACTCTCCAAAGGCTTCTATACAGTCATTATTAAAGACAAAAGGCGTGTCTTTCCGGGTAAGTCGTATAAGAGGTGTTGCCACTACTCCATAGTCACAGATAAATCGGTGGTAGAAATTACAAAAACCTAGGAAGGACTGGATACCCTTTATAGTACAAGGGGGCTGCTAGTTACAGATTGTGTTAACCTTTTTAGGGTCGACTTCGATCCCATCTATACTTACTATAAACCCAAGGTACTTTATGCGTTTTACCCTAAATTTACATTTCTTGATATTAACTTGCAAGCCCACGTTCTGTAATCTCTCTAGGACCTTCTTAACATAAACTTGGTGCTCAAGTTCGTTGTCTAAGTATATAAGGATGTCGTCTAGGTATACCATGCAGAATTTGTTAAGGTAATTAAAAAGAACATTATTTATATACCTTTGGTACGTAGCCGGTCCGTTTATTAGTCCAAAAGGAAGAACTTTGCATTTATAAGACCCGTAATAGGTACAGAACGTTATTAAATCTTTAGATGCAGGGTCTATCCTAATTTAGTAAAAAGCTTGGCGGATATCAAGTTTAGTAAAGATCTTTGCTCGGCTTAGACATATAAGGGTTTTGTTAATTAAAGGAATAGAATACCAATCTTTTTAAATAATAGCATTTAGCTTTTGATAGTCAATACAAAAACAAAGGCCTCTACTAGGCTTTTTTACAAATAGGATAGGGGAAGCAAAAGGGGCTTAACTTGGCTTAATAAACCCTTTATTAAGGTTATCAATTAAGTACTACTTTATTGCTTTTAGCTTGTCCGTTAATTATTAGTAGAGGGGGCTATAGCCTAGCGAGTTATTGGCTTCTAATTAAATCTTATAATTATATGTCCGGTAAGGGGGTAACTTATCCAAAGCCGCCCTTAAGAATGCGTCCTTGTACTTAGCATAAACAGTAGGAAGGAGATGTTTAACCAGTTCCTTATTAGTTTCCTTAATTAACTTTTCTTCCCTTTTATTAATAATCCGGTTAATCTTATATAGGCTCGTTATAAAGACCTTATTATCCTTCCGGTATATATTAAAGTAGAATACTATAGCGCTAATTACGGTAATGTCTACTATAGGGGGGTTACATGACACTAGGGGCGTGCGTGACCTTAGGGCCCTCTAGGGTATTAGCGTTATCATTACTCCTTTTAACTCCTATCGCATCTTTTAAAGGTCATCCCTTATATCTTGTTGGTACGTTCTTTTCCACACCAGTTAGATCTGCGCGATTTAGATATCGTCTATACCACTATCTGTCCCGCTTCCGTAGGTAGAGTCCTTCTCAAACGTAGCGCTTTAGGAGAGTATCTTTATCGGTATAGAGTTCTTTCCAGCTTTGTGGTAGGCGTCTTCTTAGGCAAAGGCTAGGTCACGGGCCCAGACATCCTACTGGTATATAGGGTTAGACTTCACGGCTAGTATCTTGCGGTTAGTTCGGATTTCTCTAACAAAGGAGGGTAATTTTAGCCTATCCTCCGGCCAGACAAACTGTCTTTATTATACGTTCAGCCAAATATCAAAGTAGGACATCCATTTTCGGCCAAGGATTATATCGTGGGACCCTAGGTCTAAGATGTAGAAGGGGATACTATATTGACGTCGTCCATTAAGGGAGATATGTAACTTTAGGACATAGGTAACCAGCTTACCAGCTTAGCCGTTATAGCCTTTTACCTAGACAGGCTTCTCTAGTAGGGTAGCTTTTACATTTAGAAACTTAGCAACGTTAATCACATAGGCAGTATTTATAAAGGCAAAGCCATTTACTCCAGTGTTAATAAGGGCAGTTAAGTTAACTCCATATCCATTTTAAGATACTATATATAGAACTATAAAGTGTTTTCCACCCATTAACTAACTTAGATCAATCTCTTTAAGATTAATAGGATACCCTAGGGGGGAGTCTTTCCCTAGGGTTCTTCTTTTCCTAACTCGTCAGACGTTTCTCCTTCCTTTATCTCCTTAATATCCTTTAGTTCTGGGCAAGACAAGGCAAAGTAATCCTCCTTATCGCAGTTATAGCAAGTGGCTGTGGCAGGGTTAATTAGGGTATTGCGACAAGTACTAGTTAAGGTTATAGTACGTAGCTAGTTAAGCGAGGCTCACCAGTACGTAGTTATAACCGCTTTTAGTGTAGCAGTAGTTGTGGCTAGTCTTCCTACTCTAGCTCCCATAGGGGTGGCGGGTGAGCTTTAATCGCTATAGGGTCGCTTCTACCAATCTAGGCGGGCGTTAATCCGCTTTAGCTCTAAGTCCAATAATAGGCAACGAGCTGCGAGTTTTTCGTAGGTCGGTAGGTTATCTAGAGTTATAGCAATCTTCTCTTATAGCCTAATCGTTAGTTTGTCGTAAAGGTCCAATCAATAGTTTTTAAGAGGGACCTAGCCTTCTCCTACAAGGTGTAAGAATTAAGTCTAGAATTCGGCAAAGGGTTAGTTTGGCTTTATTATTAGGCGGTTATAGTCATACCAAGCGTCCCGTACTTTGTTTGGGTTAACATAGATAGCCGCTAGGTGCTACAGCATCTTATTAACAGATACAAATCGGACAGGAGAGTTATCTTCGAACTTAGCTTAAAGGTAACATTGGGCGTCCCCCATAGTTCGGCCAAAAAGGTAGAGCATTTTGGCCTCTTTGGAGGGGAAATGGTTATAGTTAATTTAGAGTTTTCCTCATACTTAGATCCTCCAGTTTTTAAAAGTAGGGTCTATCCTATTAGACAATAGTTGAGGGTCAGAAAGCTTAACGGATTTTAATTACTTCATTATTATATCCGTACTTCCTGGTATATCGCATTTAGTTAAGCAAATAGGTTAACTAAGGCTTTATAAAGGGGAGGCTGGGCTACTTTATAAGGCAATAAGGCTTTCCAGGATCTCCTTTAGAGTCTCTTATATACTTTAGGCTTAAAGACAATCAACCTTCTAATTAGCCACAAGGGCGCGAATCTGTTCGCGTACATTTGTAACATCATTATTGTCTTCAATTTCTGATCCTAATTGGATCTCGTGTTCCTCTTAGGTGGAGGCAGGTCTTTTAAATAAGCTTGCTTTAGGTGCTATTATTAGCCTTCTAGGGTTCGTCGGTCTTGTGCGCTTTAATTTCAATTCTAGGGGTACAGGTCCAGTCCTGCCTAGCTTATAAAGTGGGATATTATTAAGGCCTTCCTAGGCAGTATAAAGTTGTTCTGGTGTCTAAGTATAGCGCGTTAACGCGTTATTGCAGACGAAGTTTCTTTTAAGATATAGGGATATTATTAAGGCCTTCCTAGGCAGTATATAGAGAGCTTAGTATAATATAACGGCTTACACAAATGCCCCTAAACCAAAGCTTGTGGATTGCTATCTAATAAAGATACTAAGCTAAGGAGAAGAAAAGAAGGGGGTCGCCAGGACCATAGTAAACATATATAAAAGGGCAGCCGCTAAGGCGCTAGCGGTAAGCAAGCCAATCATAGGTTGGCAGAATTTGGCAGGTAACGCGCTTTAGCACCATCACACTTCCTTATATACCAGCTTTGACGCTCGGGCTTTAGCTTCCTTAGGTTTGAGGTTATCCTTAGTTAGACCCTTAGGAGCTTTAGGCATAAAGGTAGGTTTAGGCAGCGCCTTCCTAGCTATAATTACCCCAACAGTGTTAACGACTTGCTAAGCAATACGCAAGACAATGGCGCTATAGTTTAGCGACAGATTAGGGCTGCTTAGAGGAGTTACTATAGGTTAAGCAGTTATGCTATTTAGCTTTATAACTTTAAGTGTAGTGGACATTTATAAAGCTTTAACAAGGTGTTGGTTTTTATGGGGAAAGAAGTGTATAATAGGTTAATAAGCTGCCTCTTAAGGAGGGTCTGCCTATTTTTATACTTATTAATAGATTTAATGAACGAGATCCGCCCTTTCTTATATCCATCAATACGGTATAAGCTGTGCTATAGGTGTATCTATACCCCTCTTCTGGTAATGGGCTACCCTCCCCAATTAATCCTAGCAGACTTTAGTTAAGACATATTAATATCGTCTCCGTTATAGTAAATAAAGCTATGGTGTACGTGCTTACCGTATCTATAGAAATAGTCCCCTGGCTTATATATGGGATTTTAACTCCAGCACTAGAGTAAGCTTAAAAAATGACATTGCCTAAAGTATAGAAGTGCTCTAATTGATATATAGGAGATAGGCAATGTCTTAGGTCAAATTAAAGATATAAGTATAGAATTAGTGCTAGTAATACTGGCTGGATTGCAGTAAGCGATCTAACTATATATCGTTTAGCTAGGGGAAGTGGTATATAATTAGACTAACCGTTTTATCTCGTCCCGTTTTATCTTATCTTGTCTCTTCCCTTTCTCCTTCCCTTCTCTTCCCCTTTTCCTTCTCTTCCTCCTTCCCTTTCTCCCTCCCTTCTCTTTCTCCTTCCCTTCCTACCTTTTCTTGCCCTGCTCTTTCTTGTTCTAGCTCTCTTTATCCTTCTCTTTATTTTTAGTTAAACTTCTAATGGTGCTAAATAACTAGTTTTATAAGCTACTTAAGGAAAAAAGAAAGACGTTTAACACTAATACGCATCCATTACCCTCCTATTAGAATGACGCGTTTAAATTATAAGGCTACATACACGCACTCTATTAATGGACGTTTTTATTAGCTTAGGTCCTAAAGTATTCTTTCTATATACTTTAGTAGCGCCTATCTTAAAGCTAGTAATAGTATTAGTAAAAAACCTCCTTTAAGAGCTTTAAGGATAGTAGGAGAATTGCCTCCACCCCCGCAGTCCTGTAGTTGCTGTAAGTATACTTTATAAGGCCAATTTAATTAGTATATTAATTCCTTTACCTCTGTAACGGAACCTTGTAGTAGGGACTACGGCGGGTCCTATTATTGGGCTGGGTATGTAGGTAAGAACAAATCAACAACGTAATAACAACTGGTGGAGTGGTTGCCTAATAGATTAACTCTAATTGTATTCTAAGATTTACTATAAGGAGAGAACTATCTACAGTAGGGACTAAGGTCCTTTAAATATATAACCGTACTCCTAAGAAACCCTCTCTTGTACATAAGGTATGTATTATCTATATTAAACGTAATGTCCCTTTTGTTTAATATAGTTAATACATTTAATACCACGTGACCTTAGTTACTATTCCTTATTATATAGTTCCACTAGATCCATTCTAGACTGTACCTATATTAATTAACTAGCTTCCACTAACTCTTCTCCAAGTAGTTATAATATTATACTTAAAGCGTCCGTAACACTATCTCCTTCCTCTTTATCTTCGTCCTTAAAGATTCCTAATATCTCTAAGTTGTCCACTAGAGGTATAATGTCCGTTTAATTAGTCTGGTTAATATCCTTGCTTATTATACCTAAAGCTTCTTCTTCTTTTTCCTGGGTTGAGCGTCGCCTTCATACGGTTTCCTCCATACTATTACTAGGCAAGGTGATGGCGATCCCCTACTCTTATTGCGCTAAAGAGGGGTTAGTATGCGTTATGCTAGCAAGTCCTTCATCCTAACAACCCTCCTCTTACTCTAAGTGTACCAAAGCAAATGTTTAATCGTCCTATAACATTCGCTCTGTTTCTAATGCTAAGTATACGCATCCCATAACTCTTAACAGTCTTTAAGTTCCCTAAGTAACTTATTATAGGGTCTTATATTTAATCTACTACTATAAAGCTTAACAGTAAACTAGCCTCCGCGCTACTTAAGGTTTAATATACCTTAGAAGAGTCCGCACGCGTCCTTAAAGCTCAACGTTTAGCTTATACTCGTCTTTAACGTCTTAAATATGTTTGTGAGAAGGTTCATTCTAAGGAGTGGAAACTTGTTTAATAAGGTCTACAGGAACTTAGTAACAAAAGGACTGGCTCTCCTTCTATAAGGGAAACAACTCCGAGTAGCTTAGTAATTGCTTCTCTTAGGTCCCCCTTAGGTGACTTATTCTTTGGCGATCCTTCTTTATTAATATTACCTAACCTACTCTCTTTTAATACTCCTATACCTTTCCTATAGCGTTCTCTAAGTTGCTTAGTGGTTTTTAGGTAGTCTCATTATAGCCTATCTACTTTACTTTATACTATATTTTGTTTTCTACATCTTTGTAACTAATGATCTTTAAAACTTACTATTTGTCTTCCTTTTGTCCTCTATACGTGTTTGCCTTATAGACTAGTGGCTTAACATTCCCGTATACTAGCTTTAGCATTGCGATATATTATATAGGGTAGATCTTTATTTTGGCTAGTAGGTTTAACTTATATATAACCAATGAAATTCTTTGCTTGACTTTAAAAGGTCCTAGTCTAACGTGGTCTAACTTCTTACTTAGTCATCAACTCTTGAAATTTTTGTGTAGTAGCCATACTTTATCTCCCTTCTTAAGATCTGGTCCCTTAGATCTCTTAGCATTATAGTACCTTTTTATTTGTTTTTATACTAGTTTAGCTGTTTCTATAAGGTCTATATAAAGATTTATTAACGTCTCTATTCTTTATTTAGCTGTGCTACTCGTTTTTTTTACTTGACATAGCGATAACGATATTCTTGGCTCATATCCATAATTCGCCTTAAATAGTAATATTCCTATTCCTTTTTATAGTGTTGCATTGTATGCAAACTGTATAACTGGTAATAACAATACCCAATTATTCTGTGCGTGATTAATATAATACCTTAGATACTGTTCTAGTATCTAGTTTAGTCTTTCCGTTTATCCGTCCATCTGCAGATAATACGCTGTAGATATTGCTGCGCAAACCCCTTATTCTGCCAGAAACACTTTCTAAAATGCTGCTATAAATCTTGGATCTCTATCTAATATAATCTTATCTAGTGCTCCGTGTCTTATAAATACTTCCCTTATATAGATTCTAGCGACATCTTCTACTAATATCTCTTTAGTATATGCTATAAAGTATCCCTACTTTATTAGCTTATCTACTATCACTAAGATTGCGTTATAATCTTATCCTATAATAGGATCTCTTAACTTTAGTAACTTAACAATAAAGTCCTATAATATAACTTCCTATAGTCTTCCTGGTACTTCGACAGGTTGTAGCCCTCTATACGGCTTATGCCTTATTGGTTTGTTCCTTTAGCAATCTAGATATTCTTTTATAACTTATCTTACTAGTCCCTAGATTCCTTAAATAATGTATTCTTCTTAAAGTCTTAATACTAAGCCTGTAGCTCTATTATATTCTTATATTATTCCCTTATAGAATTCCTTAATAAATTCTTTTGTAATAGACCTAGGCACATATATTACTTCTCTATTTTCGTATTGCTCTAAGTCTAGATCTTTTACCTATATTTCTTAGATCTTCTATATCCAATCACTCTCTAGTAATTTATGGATCTGACTTTCTTCGGTTGCTATAATCTTTAGATAATTATACCTAATTAATCCGTCTTAATCCTTTTGTAACAAAGCTCCTAATAGCTTTTTATTACTTTATAGTTTAGCCCTTCTACTTAGAGTATCTACTTGTGTATTGTCTGTACCCTTAGTATACTAAATTTTAAAATAGTATTCTATAAGCATTTCCGCCCATCTAACCTATCTTTAGTTAAGTTTCTTTATCATTAGGAATCCTGTAAGGTTCTTATAGTCTATCTTAACCACAAATGGTTTCTCTATGCCTTGTAAGAATGCTCTCCATTCTTTAAGTGCTGTAACTATACCTAACAACTCCTTATTATAGATGTCATAGTTTAACTCTAGTGGTGTTATCTTTTAACTATAGTATGCCACTAGGTGCCATCTATCTTGATATTTCTGTATAAAGTATGCCCCTAGTATAAAGTCTAATGCGTTTATTTCTATAACCGTCTCTAGACCTAGTTAATAGATCTTAAGAACTAGCTCCTAGGTAAACAACTCTTTAACTCTTTTAAACAGTTCTTATTGCTCCTTTCCCTATGCCTATGGTTCCTCTTTCTTTGTTAACCGCGTAAGTGGCTTAATATTCTTTAACTATTGCGCTATAAACCTTTTACAATAATTGCAAAACCCTAGAAATAATTTTAACTACATAATGTTTTCTAGTTCCTGCCAATTTACTATAGCCTCGATCTTTTTTAGATCTATACTAAGTTGGCCTAGTTTAATAATAAATCCAATAAAATTGGTTTTCCTTATAAAGAACTCGCATTTCTTAATTGCTACTAGCATCTGTTTTTTTTATAGTCTCTTTAAGACCCACTTGACGTGTTCTCTATACTCTTCCTCATTTTCTAAGTAGATAATGATGTTGTTAAAATATGCTATAATAAACTTATCTAGGTATTCTCCTAATACACTATTGATTCGCTTCTGGAACGTTGCTAGTGCATTTATAAGTCCGAATTATATAACTAATAGTTTATATAGTCCTTCCTTTGACCTAAAGGCTGCCTTCTATTTGTCGCCTTCCTTAATCCTAATCTGGTGGTATGCCCATCTTAGATATATCTTTGTAAAGATCTTTATGTTGCCTATCCTATCTTAGATTTTGCTAATTAAGGGTAAAGGATACCTATCCTTCCTAGTAATGCTATTTAACTGTCTATAGTCTATATACATCTTAAGTTTTCCGTTTTTCTTTAGGATAAATAGTACTGGATATTCTACTAACGACTATAATGGTCTAATATATCCCTTACGTAAGTTCTCCTGGACAAACTCCTTAAGCGCTACTAACTCCGTTTTAGTAAGCTTATAAATTGGAAAGAACTTTAGATTTATTCCCTCTTCTAATTCTATCTTATAGTCCCATACTGCATGCTCTAACAGCTTTTTACTTTCTAGTAACTACAACTTTTTACCATACTTGTGGTATTTCTTTAGTATATAACTTAAGCCTCGCTTAGTCTCTTTATACATTACTCTAACTTGGTACTATATTAACTTGGTTTACTATCGCACCTTACGCCGTTAAGTATCCTTAATATTGACCTAACCTATAACCCAATCAATCTTTAGATTGTACTCCTATAACTAAGGCATTTCTAGTATTGCCTTGTCCTGTCCCAATGGTAGGATATTAAAAGACATTTTTACTAGTCTTCCTTTAATAGTTATCTAAATAGGTTCTATTTTAAGATTAATAATGCCTCCTCTATAGGCTATCTGATCTCCTGAAATTGTTATAAGTAGATACAGGTGTTCCTTCTATTTATATAGTAACCCTATTCTTTTTACTACCTTTGGTAATATGTGGTTCCTAGTTGCTCTACTATCTACTAACGCTTTAAACTGCTAATCTTGCTATTTAGCTTATAAATTTAGGTATTGTTTTTAAATTCCTTTAAGGGTTTAAGGCTCTAATACTAGTTCCCTCTAGTCTTATACGCCTCCCCTTTTCCTGACTGTTGGCTGCTTAATTCTGCTTATACTTAGTCTAACTTTAGCTAATACTTAGTTTGTTTCTTTTCCTCTATATACCATAGATAAGTGTTCTCTAGGCACTCCCACTACTATTATCTATCTAGGCATTTTTCCGTAAGGAATCTTTCTGGTTAAAGTATTAAGTCCCCTTAACCTTGTACTTCTACTGGGTGCCAACTATATATATACTTAGCGTTCCTGAATTGCTTTTCCTCTAGTGCCTAATATATTCTTGCTAGGTACTTCCGGTTTTTATCTTTTAGTGCTCTATATATATTATACGTGTTATCCACACAAGCTATCTACAATAGTGTATAATACACTGTATATTTTAGGTTAACTTTTGGTTTGTTTTTATCCTTAAGTTTAAACCTATACCTAGTTAACCTAACCACTGGTATCTCTGCTGTGGGTACTAAGATTTATTGCTTGCTTCTCTAGTCCCTAGATCCTTCTTCTAGGTTTTTTAACGTTATAATTAACGCTCCTTTAATGTGACTTATACGTTTCTCTATAATGGGTTAGTCTTAGATAACTTTTTTATCTAACTATACGTAAAAGTCTTCCTATTTATCGTTGTGTTGTTGCCTATACTACTTTCTATATAACTGGTTTAGTGTATATAGTCTATCTATTAGAAAGTACCTTGTTATTGCTGTATTATAATATCCCTTAGTATATCTTTCTTTAAACCTAGTTAGAATATCTAAATCCTCTTCTTGTTCTAGTTTGTTTAACTACTTTACCCTAGGTGTCCCTGCACTTGGCCTATTAGTAACTCTTTGCATAGGTGCTCTGTCCCTTATACGACCTAGTATAGCTAACCTTTTGTCTAGCTTTTGCTCTTGCTATATAATAATTCTTGTCCTGAACTTATCTATAGTTTCTTGTTTTCTACGTCTTGCAGCCAGATCTTTATAGTTGTTTTGCTTTTTAATCCTAGTATTAACTATTCGATCTTTAGGCTAAATATTGCGTTTACCTAGGATTGCTAACGTTCTTATTTATTCTCTAAACTTGTAGTTCTTAAACCTGCGTCCTATACTTATTTGTTTGTCACTAAACTAAGTTACTGCCCTTTCCTACCGGTTTTTGTTTGTTGTGGGTTTTTAAGTATATCTTATCTTGTCTTAAGAATCTTAAGCTTCTTTTATCTCTTCTTAAGAATCTTAAGCCTGTGGCCTTTTACCTTTATTAAGTGATAAGCTAGCACTAGTAGTTATCTACTTACTTAGTTTCTTTTAAACGTTACTTCTATTATCTTATAAAGCGATGGAAATTGTATCTAATGGTGTTATGGTATCTGTTACTAAACCCTATTCTATAATAGTCTTAGTTTCTGCTTCTGTTTTGACTTTTTTAAGATCTGTATACTTCTAGTAAGCTACCTTTATTGCTTTATTATTAGTAAATGCTTCGTCTTTATTAAATTTATTATCTTTAATGTCTAATCTATAAGCTAGTTTGTTGGTTCCTCTAAACTTAGATAATAATAGCTCCTATAGCCAATAGCTTACGCCATACTTAGCGTCCTTATAAATTCGGCATGTGTTGTTATAATAATACGTAAAACTATTAATTAAACATTCTTTTGTTCCTTATAGTGCACTATTATCCCTTTATATGTACGTGCCTTCTGCTGGCCTAGTTTTCTTTACTGTGTAGTTATTTTAACTACCTTTATAGTCTTTAGCGAAATAACCTTGTTTTCCGCAATTTATGCAAGCCCTATCTTTAAACCATTTTTCTTGCTATAGAGTCCGCCTAAACGTCTTCTACTGCTAAGATCCCTAGTTTAGCCTTTACTCCTAGGTCCTTTAATTACTTAATCCTTAACCTTTAGGTTTCTATAGTTTCTTCTTCTATCTTTAGGTTTCTTTAGTACCGCTTAGGTCTATTAGCTCTGCGCCATTCTATAGTTTTTAACTCTGTGTTTGTTGTTGCGTACTCTACGCCTTATATAACTATGGAACTCTGTCTTGCCCTCTCTTAGCTTGTTCCCTTTAATAGATCCTATTATTGATCTTTATTAACTGGTCTATTAACTCCCTTAGAGTATCTGTATCTTCTATTAGGATAATTACATCCTAGACTTTAGCCTTAAGTCCCTGTTTATACTATACTATAAGCGCCCTGTTATTCCACTTAACCTACGTAGCTAGTGTTTAAAACTATGTTATATACTTAATTGCTAAAGTACGTTATACTAAGTTCTGAAGCTTTTGTTTTGCTATAGTTGTAGCCTCTAGGTCTCTAAATATCTGCGTTAGTTATTCCGCGAACCCATTCTAACTGGCAAATATATACCGTACGTCTTGGTTAGTAGTTGTTATGCCATTAGCCTATATTTCTGTGAGATATGGTTTAAACTACTTAAGTGCCCTCCCTATTAGGAACAATCCTACATAGGCTACTTAATCCAATAATATTACTAACTTCGCTCCTTCTTGTACTACCTTAAAGTGCATCTGTATAAGAAATCCCTTAAGCTTTAACTTCTCTCCTAAGAACTATTTAATTAAAGGTAGCTTGATTTTTACTGCTCCAATTCCATTAATGCGTTCTTTAAGTATTCTATTATTGTCTTATAAGTGATTAACTATTTCCTATAACTGACCTTATATAACCACTTAAGAATCCCCCTTGTCTATACTGGTATCACCTAGCCCTAAGGTTATGGCTACTGTTAACGTCGTTGTAACTAGTGCTTTAGGTGGCATATTGTTTGATCTTGTTTAATACTATAACCTTAGTAGTGAATATATAATGGAACCTTGTAGTAGGGACTACGGTAGGTCCTATTATTAGGCTAGGTATATAGGTAAGAATAAATTAACAATGTAATAATAACTGGTAGAGTAATTGCCTAATAGATTAACTCTAATTGTATTCTAAGATTTACTATAAGAAGAGAACTATCTATAGTAGGGACTGAGGTCCTTTAAATATACAACTATACTCTTAAGAAACCCTCTCTTGTATATAAGGTACGTGTTGTCTATATTAAATATAACGTCCCTTTTGTTTAATATAGTTAATATATTTAACACCATGTGACCTCGGTTACTATTCCTTGTTATATAGTTCCACCAGATCTATCTTGGACTGTGCCTATATTAACCAACTAGCTTCCACCGACTCTTCTTTAAGTAGTCATAATATTGTACTTAAAGCGTCCATAATAACCTCCAAAATGTTTATCTTTAGAGGTGGATCCCTCTACTAGTATAAAAGAGCCTTATATTTTAAATGAATTATTAATAAATATTATTATAGGAACACCTAATATTAGCCTAAGACTTTTAGTTATTGGAGAGGTATTCTAAAGCTCTAATTCCTTAGGACGCTTATTAAACGCTTAGTATATAAGTCTTAGGTACTTGTTAATTGGTTGCTTATATATTTTAGAGCCAGATTTATTATAAAAGGAAAGTATAATCTTATCTAATAATCCTAAAACTAATAGTTGGACACCTTGTTCCCTAAATTTAATACATTAATGCTTATCTAAAATAGATGCCTCTCCTAAGAGTCCTTTAAGCGCCATTATACTAGCGTATTATTAAGTTACAGATAAACCATTATTAAAGCGTCCCTAGTTAGAATCATAGCAGACTTTAGGTCTATAAAATAACCTTTAATAAGATATTGCATTTGTGGTTAATATTAAATAGGAAATCTAGTATTACTAAAGGAGGGCCAGCACTTTTCTTTCTTATTTATAAGGCGCCATATGATTGAAAATCTCCCTAGGCTATTTTATACCGGGATAAAGATGAGCAATTTATAGAGAAAAAAAAGGAAAGCAAAGGACTAGCGGTTATAAATTGCCTGTCTATATATATACCAAAAGAGAAAAATAAGGACGCTCTTTTGTTAGTTAGGATTGGCTATAAAAATAGATAGAATATCTTTAATTTATTTAGTTTAGGGGATCTAGATACTCTAGAGTTTTAGAAAAATGCTATAGAAGAGCTAGAGATTAACTCTTTATTGGGAATTAGGCAAGCGGCTGCTATATAACGCCGTGGCACTAGCGTGGCGAGGAGTCTTAAGTTCCTCGCCCTTTCTTATTCTAATAGAAGAAGCTATTAACTAACATCACTATAACCTACTTAAGTAGTCGTTATTGGTGAGTCACCCTGTGTAACCAATACTGATTAGTGGTTGAACACATAGTCAACCATAGAGTAGCTAGGTTATTGATAGAAGAGATAGTCTTATACAGGGGTTCCTAGCGATACTGTGCTACCTTAGGCTTGTGGAAAACCAGTAATAGAAGTGTTATTAAGTACTAGGAGATACCAAGTTGCGTCTATTATATAGAACAATCGCGTTTACGAAGATTTGGTTAAGTACTTTAGGTTAGAAGTGTTACTAAACCTAGGGTCCCAAGTCAACGTCCGAAACGTGTCAACTACGCCTCAAATTACCTACTTTTTGATAGCAAACCTACGAGATCCTATAAAGCCGAAAATCCTACCTACCTTTGACGTACGACACCCTGTCGATTCTACTCCTATTATGGCGTTGACCTACCTAAAGAAGTATGAGAACGACATTAACCTAGAGATATAGGACAAAGATATTGACCCTATAAATGCTAAGCAATAGGACCTAAACGGATTCTCACTATACTATATAGCATAATATACAGACAGCAAATATAACGATACTATGCTATAGTATTACATAAAGGAGGACTTTATTGGATGGATAAAGGAAACATAGGCCCTTATAAAGAAGAATATTATATAAAACTTCCGTAACTTCCTTTAAAAAAACAGAGTATTTATCCCTATGGATGGAGACACTATTAGAGATAATATTTAGAAGCAAGTTATTAACGTAAAAGAAGAGCATAAATGGACTCCATAAGAGATTAAGTACTAACTATATAATATAAAGAAGCTTAACTTATAATGGAATCCAAATAATATACTAATAGAGACACGTTCTAATTCCATTACTCTAGGTATAAGTTCTTACATACTATACCTATCACTCCCACCAATTTAACCCGCAACTTTAACTACTGCCCCCTAAGAGTAAGCGTAAGACCCCCTTACTTTGCGATTTAATAACCTTTAAACTCTGCTATAGGAAGATTAGGTACTACACTATGTTCCATTAAGCTCTGCATCTCTACTGTAGCCTATAAAGTAATCCCTACCTTAATCTCTAATGCAATTTCAATGTGGCCTAATACCGCTCGGAGGCACCTTAAAAATGCTTATAGAGCTTACAAAACTCTATTTAGACTAGGAGAAGAGGTTTAGTAGGGAACTGTATAATATTCTTAATTCAAAGCTGCGTATCTTCTATAACTATTACTAGAAGGTTAGACTGGAACCTAACCAATATTATAATACTTATTCCATTATGCTTAAAGGCCGCGCTAGTACCTTCTATTATAATTATTTGGTAGGAAAAGGATATGATTTCAACTAAATAATATATAAGATAAGATGCCACTTTAAAACAGAAGAGAATAAGCAGCAGTATATATTGGAGTGGAGAGAGACTACCTTTTTAAGAATTATTGCTATAAACCCAGATACCTCTTAACTTGACTGTCTTTAAAAGCTCTTTAATTGACTTTAGATAATTTAGCGTGGTTTATCTAAATTATATCAAGAGGACTTTAGCCTACGCGATTAAGTTATTAGCGCATGCTAAGGTATTAAAGAATGCAACCTTGCCCTCTTTAATCCTGCAAATACTTATAAAGAAGTGTGTACTTAATTAAGATCCTTTATTGGCACCGCTCTGCGCTCTTAAAAAGTATAGTAATTTAACACCTAACCCTAACCTACTTCGATTGACCTAACTAACCAACACAATTATAACTGGACTGATTGAATATATAGTAGCTAGGGTAGGGGATACGGCAGAGGGTATAATTAATGTTAACTATAAAGCAATTATGGAGGTCCTTATGGAGGTTTATCTCAAAACAATCAATAGAAGAAATGCTATATTTGTAAAAAGCTAAATTGCTAGTTAACTAGGCACCCTCTTAATAGATAAAAGGAGGCATACAATAAGTTTCGCCAGAGCGTATAAAATGTTAGAAATTATAAGGTTACTATAGCCTACTTCTAAAGCTTCCTAGTTCAATATAAAGGCGAAGAAGATCTTAAGGGTAAGGTTAATAAGGCCAAACAGCTCCTTATGGATATAGAAATTAAGGACTATTCTCCCAACTAATACTTTACCAAGTATGGTAAGTTAAATGGCACACAAACCGTTGCTGTCCTTAATAACTAATCTACGCTCTATTCTATTATAAAGTCAGATATCTTTAATAAGCTAAAAGAAAGTTCCGCATTCTCCTTTAACAACAGATACTTAGCAAATGTCTTCTATAGTATTATGCCAGATACTAGAGCCGCAGGAGTATCTATAACAGGAGAACCTTAAGTTTAAGCTCTTTAGCAGCTTAATAGCTCTGTTTAAATTAACTAATTAACGGCAGGCCAATATACAATTCGCTTTAGTAAGGGTACTGCGATCTCCCTTGGTATAATTAAGGTCCAAACTCCGTTAGGATATATTACTTTCCATATTATTCCCATAAACACCCCATTTCTATTCTATATCTAAGATATAGATAAGTTAGGCGTCAAGCTTAATAACCTTAAGAATATACTTATTTAGGGAGAGAATTGGGTGCCCGTTATACGCAAGTAGGGTTACCCTTAGTTGCTCCTTTAATAGCTAGAAAGGAGCGTTGCTTAAAGCCATTTAACTAAGTTAGAGTTATGTTAACTACACCGTCGCTTTAGTCACCTATTAGTTTATAGATTGCTTAGGGTTCTTTAGTAAGTAGGTTATAAAGTTAAGGCTAAGACAATTAAGCATATTATAAAGTACTGCTATTACTGCCAAATAAACTAGAAGTCCTCTAGCCGATTTAAGTTCACCCTTAAAGATAACTATAACTTTAACTTCTGTATTATTATTAACATTATATATCTTAGCGGCAAGCTAGTACTCTAAGTTATTAACCTCTTAACCTTCTTCTAAGCCGCACGTTTCCTAAAGGATATATCGGCTAGGAACGCATGGGATACTCTTTAATTATACTAGATTAATATCTACCTAGAACCCCCTAATTAAGTTATTTACAACACAGAAAGGAACTTCTTATTTATAGAGTTTTGGTAATAGGTAAAGGCAATAGAAATCAAGGTTAAGGAAGTCCCTATTAAGGCACACAATAGTGTTAGAAAAGTAGAATGATATTACACGCCATTATAACAAGTATATAAGATTATTTCTTTGGAACTAGAGGGCGCTAGCGAAGAGCTTATCTTATAGATAGCTATTAAGGCTATTAATAATTCCGCTGGCCTAAATAGGCTCGTACCTATATTGCTAGTCTTTGGCGCCTACCCTTAAATAACTAATAATTCTCTACCATCCCTATCTATTATATAATAAGCAGAGGCTATTCGCAAAGCAATAAAAGAGGTGCGATATCTCTACGCTATACGCTAGGTCAACGACGCACTAGGAATAAGAAATGGCCTAAATACCTTAACTATGCTTAATCTGCCACTCTAATCTAAGGTACGCGTATGGTGTAAAAAGGGAGGATAGTTAGGCCTATATAAACTCATTACAATTAATGGTTAGACTTGCACTCTTTAGATGCCCTATAGACCCACTTAATTCCGCTTAACTATTGTTAAGCCCTATTATAGAAACAATAGTTTTAAGCCTTTATAGGATGCCCTAGAGGATACCCTAAAGAAGAACTATAATTAATATACTCTAGAAGGCGACTATAATCCTAATACAATTATAGCAAATGTGCCGCAACTATAACGCGGTAAAGGTCGCCTAAAGGGATTACAAAATTGCTAACACCTTGTTAATTTTAAAGAGCAATTTGTTACCGCTATTAAGAGTAGAGATAAGTTATTAATGGCCTTTATAACAGCTAAAGAGAAGGCTGACTTTAAGCTCGCAAAACAGCTCTAAAAGGAAGGCCGTATTATAACTTTAGGAGCTTCTTTCTAAGTATCTAATAAGTAGGAGATTGACGGTCTTATTATAAGAGGAGTTTTTAAATTTAAGAAGTATAACCCTACTAAGTTTAATGGAGTTCGCATCTTTAAGTTAAGAATAGTTAATAAGATTAAGGGTAAAGCTACTAACACCCCATTTAAGAAGTTAAGACTGGTTATTTAAGGTTATAACAACAATGGTAAAAAAGTAATTCTTATACAATCCCCTATAATTTAACGAGCTAGTTAGCGAGTTATTATTATGCTAGCTCCCTCCTTAATAAAGAATAGAATGGCGGTTTATTTAAAAGATATTACTTAGGCCTATACCCAATCAGAAATACGCCTTTAGTGCTTAATACTAGCATACCTTCTAGAGTAAATTCGCTACTAATATCCTAAAGATATAATCATAGTTATACTTAAGCCATTATATGGAATCGCAGAGGCAGGAACTTATTAGTAGGCTACTTATAGCAAGTACCATAAAAAGAAGCTCTTAATAACTATTTTTATATTTAATCCCTGCTTCCTTATTACAACTATAGGAACTTTATTTGGAATTATCGGCATGCAAACTAATAATATAATTATCTTAGGAGATGACCAATTCTTAGCTCTTAAAGAAGATGAGCTAGTAAAGGCAAATCTTATAGCAAAGCTAAAGGAAAAGCTTAATTTAACAACACTATTACTTTTTAATAGATGCATCCTCTCCCTAAATAAGGATTCTATTACTTTACGCCAGAAAGATTAAGGCAAGAAGATTAATGTTATTGACATTAATTCTCTAAAGTAAGGATATATAGAGCAACGCGCTTGCGGAGCTTATGTTACTTCTATCTATTAACCTAAGGCTTTATTTAATCTCTCTATTACCGCTTAATACTAGGAACTAACTAAGGATAACATCCTTGCCCTAAATAAGCATCTTTTCTAGCAAATGAACCATTTTAATTAGGGACTACTCTATATGCCTATTAATCTTCCTACCACTAAGCTCTTTGTATTTATTAATGGATCGTTTGTAAATAATAAAGATTTTAGCTCCTAGCTAGGATATAAAATCATTATCGCGAATAAATCTACTAGAGAGAATGACTTTATAATCTATAGTAATCTTATCTATTAGAGCTTAACTAAGAGTAAGCGTGTTACCCGAAGCGTTCTAGCATTAGAGATATATAGAATGGTTGGCGGAGTTGATATAGTAATTGCAATTGGAACTACCATAAAGATGATTATAGATTGACTTGAACTCCCTATTATCCCTATAATTATATGCACCGACTTATATTCCCTTTATAAGTGTTTAGTTAAGCTTGGTACCATAAAGGAGAAGCGTCTTATAATTGATATTATAGCACTTTGGCAATCCTATAAGCGTTAAGAACTCTTTAAGATCTAGTAGATTAATGGCCAAGATAACCCAGTAGATGTAATAATAAAGGCAAACCCAAACAAAGCATTAGAGACGTTTGTTAATATAAATACTCTACATATATAAGTTAAAGGTTGGGTTAAAAGGGAGTAGAAAATATAGCAATTTAAGAGCAGCTAATTAGGATTTTCCATACCCGGCACGGAAAATCGCTATTGGCTCGCTTACAATTAGCGCCTTGGCAGCCTTAATATAATGTCCACCTATAACTCTAAGTAAGAAAGCACCATATGCTAAGAGGCAAATTTTAGGACAGTAAGACTTATATTGCAGTAGCAATAGTAAGTAAGGAGGATTAATATTTGTTACGCTAGTTAAGCAGTATTTATATATAGATGGCAACTATAAAAGAAGAGTTGCTAGTGTTGGGAATTAGGCAAGCGGCCGTTATATAACGCCGCGGCACTAGTGTGGCGAGGAGTCTTAAGCTCCTCGCCCTTTCTTATTCTAATAGAAGAAGCTATTAACCAACATCACTATAACCTACTCGAGTAGTTGTTATTGGTGAGTCACCCTGTGTGACCAACACTCTTATCTATAAATAAATGGTATATATCGCTTTAGATTACTATTTATTACTACCTCTTTTTAAACTTAATCCGTGCCCTTATTATATAATATTTATACCTAGTAAGAACTTCTTTTATTACTTATCTATCTTTTATACCTAATTCTTTAACCTACTTCCCTTCGCTGTCTTTAGTATTGCATAATCCGCCTTTAAATATTATAGTTATATCCTCTGTTATCTTAAATATATAACTTTTAATTGCCTTTTATTCCCTACTAAGCGCCTTATCCCTGGCCTTAGTAGATATAATCTATGTAGCTAGAAGTATAAACCGCGCAAGTTGGTAGGACTAGTAGCTATAAAGGAGAGGTGTTCTATAGATGTAAAATATTAAGTAAATGCTGTCTTTTACAAAACGTTTTTAATTACGGATTACTGTCTAAGGAGGAATGGCAGCTAATTTAGGGATTTATTTTAGAATAAAAGGCTATAAAGTATATGCGCATTAAAGCACAACTATTATAGAAGATGTAAGTAATTAGGTATATACTACGCGGAATAGCTAAGCTAATATTCACCTTAATGGTAAGAATAGAATTGCTGGATAACTACGAGAGGCAGAATATAAGAAACATAAAAAGAGGTAAATTATAGGCTTAAATAGAGAGCAGATTTGCGGAACTACGCTATAAATAATTAGCAAAGTAGGGTTAAAGAAAATTTATAAGGGAAAATAGAGGTGGTACTATAGTTAATAGGTTTTATGGCTGTTTAGTCATTAGTGCCTAATAGGAAGGCTTATATAAAAGAATTATTAAGCGGGCTAAGCTGTGGCTGGATTTGCTTTGCCCTACTATTAAAGCTTTCTAGCGTAGAATATTATGTGTATAATTAGGCTACTAGCCAAATAGTAAAATGGGTAAGGCGTTTGCTATAACACATATTTTAGCTGTGCATTGGAGTTACTAGATATATATAACCCCTCTACTGACTAAAATATCTTATAAGGATTAGATTTTTGTGGCTTATTCTTATTTATAAGGCAAATTAACTGCAGCTAGTTTATGCGCCTTTACGTTATATATATGAGTTAATTAATTATTAACGCCTAACTTTATATTATTTAGACTGCCGCTTGGTTTCAGCTGTATTATATAATTTGAATTAACTAGCTAAGTTATAAATGTAGTTTCAGCCTTACATTCTCTATTGTTTATAGCGTTGTAAGTGGTAATATAAGTAGCTCTTGCTCACCGCCCTTAAAAAAGTAATACTCTTGTAAACCTTTTTATGTAGCCCTTATATAATAGGAAATACGCTATAAATAGATTAAATTAGAAATGGAATATATAATAAGAAACATCCTATCGCCTAAAAAACTGTCTTATATTTAAAGTGGGTGGAGTCTTAATACCTAAGGGAATACATATTCTTGCCTCCCCTCTCTAAGCCTCTATATTAACGCTACGCTAAATTATAAGTAACACGCCTTGGTTTTATAATACGTCTTTCTGTAATATGCAAAATATATTACTACAAAATATGATACGTCAAATGTGGCCATATGGTGGAGAGTATAAGAGTAGAGCAGTATGGAAATAACTGCTAGATAACTGAGGATGTCTATATAGGCCAGTTAACCAATTAAGAGGAAGTATGCCGCTTGTATTAAGGATAAGGTAAGTAGAATGTTATCTTAGTCCTTAATTATATGCTAATATTTATAGAATCCTTATGCCGTTTTCTAGGAGGGTTTGTTTGTGGCTATAGGGGTAGACGGGCAATGGCTCCTAGGAGAAGTTATAAATTGCTAAGTAATAACACTAAGGGTGTAAAAGCATGCAATATTATTATTACCAATAGTTTAGAATTAAATGCTACTAGTCGTTCTTATAGATGTCCTATAATATATATCTGCAATCTTAATACCTACCTATTTAATATTTCTAAATAACTTCCCTATGCGCAAGTCCCTTGGTATCTGGAAACTGACCTATACTAAACCAATGTTGCGCTTTCTCCTTGGACAAGTTCTAAAAAGGTAGTGTTTTAGTAACAATCTTATATATTATTAACCTAAGACCAAAAAGGTTACTTATAATAGAGGGACTTTTGTCCTAGCTCTTATAAGAGCGCCTATATAGACCTATAGTTGGTGCAAGTCCTTATAAGCCTGAGCTAGTAAAGTCGCATATTTAGAGAGACAGATTGTTGGTAAGCAGACAGTTTTGGGTGCTGGGGTTACTCTAGATGATGTTGTTGCTGTATAAGTATTATAGTCCCCTAGTTACCTGCACGATCCAGTTACACTGCTGCAAGGCAATAATAGAGGACGCAGCCGTTAATGTAAGGTAGTTTTGAAGCGTGCCTATTAGTATATACTCTAGGCAGATACCGTCGCCCATGGTCTTATAGTACTGTAGCAAGTATGGGTGTTGGCCAAGGCATATATAGACGGCCTTTTCGCGCTAGATATTACGCGCTGAAAGTACTTATTTATGCTAGGCCTACCGGATCACGGCCTTATCATTACATTGAGAAAAATTATACTGGAAAGGCGACTTTAGCACCCGATTATTATAATCCTTTAATAGGCTAACTAGGCCGCTGGTCCCTATTCTAAATAAGGGCACTTAAGCATCGTCCGGTGTGATAATAATAGGGCACTTAGTTGAGCCTTATATGTCAAAAGAATCCTAAGAATGAAAGATATAGCCGGATACTAGTTAGGATGGAGGTATAGAGGTATAGAGGTATTTAAGGTGCATAAGGGACAGCCTAAAGGATCTTTAGCCGGCCCCTTTTCTTCTACACAGCAGGCCGGGCCTTTAATTTTGAATAGTAATATGCCTGTAGTAATCTAAGACTTCTTTTTGGAAAGCGGTCTTTAATCTATTCCTATAAAAGATCCTATTCCTTCTTTAACTTAATAAGCAGCGCGTCTTCCTCTTTTGTAAATTTTATTCTAGACTTTTTGAATCTTCTATAATAATGATATAATCACGCCAAAATAACTACTGACCGTAACATAAGCGCAAAGGCTATGCTAAGCTGGATTTTTCAGCCTATAGTTTCTATACTACCTTCTCGCACTACCCTTTAAAGTATATAACGCCGTAGTGTTACAGAACTTGTAGACTATAAATATTCTATAAAAACCCTATAGAAGCCGCCGAAGATCTAAGTCTCCTATAAGCCCTATAAGCAACATTAGAGAAAGAAAAGAAATTCTAAAAGATATAGCGGGGTTTGCTACTGAAAAAGAGCGGCGTTTGCGGATAATGCCTAAAGAAAAGATTGCGGAGAATAAGTTACGCTTGCGATATTAACTTAAGAGTGAACCCGTATTAACGGTCCTGTTATAGCCAACTCCACCTAGATATATGGTATAAGTATAATATTAAGCAGGTTACTGTTTCTTCGCAAAGAAAGCAGAAAGTAGGTAGGTTAAGATTAAGGATAAATATCAAATCGTGCTTAATATATAGCCACGGGAGTATTTCCATATATCCTATCTTGAAAAAATACTTAACTTGCCTTTACTCGCCCCTATACGCTTTAGACTTGACATAGATTATTACCAGTAGAATTAAGATTGGCCTTGGATATGGGGTTTAATATTACGGAAATGGTTTAAATATAGTAGCTGTATTAACCTATATAAGATTGCGGGGTATATTAAGGCCCATAAAAGGTATAAAAAGGAAGATGATGATTATAATATAGCTTGGATTAAAAGGGAACTGGCGTACTAGCGCGAATGCAATAATAAAGAGGGAGGGTGTAAATGCCCTCCGCTACTGGAAGCACTAGTAAAATTATTTCTGAAGGAGTATCAAATAAATAAAGGCGATGTATGTCCCGTCTCTAAGGTACTGCAATATTGGTATGTAGAAAGGCTAGTATTAGCAATTTAGGTTAATAGTCTTCTGAGCCTAGGCTTTTCTTTAGTGTTTTTAGAGTGGGAGGGGAACTTCTATTAAGCAGAGCTGGTGTCTAATTAGCATTAAGGCTGTTATTTTTAATCTAAATGCTTTTAATTATTTTAACTTCCTATGCTCTGTTCTAACCAGCCATATATAAAAAGAATAGGATAAGTATATTAAGAAGATTGTAGGCCAAGTCTCTAAATTTTCTATAACATTATAAAACTTCGCCGCTTTAGACGAAATTAGATAATAAAGAAAAGGAGAGATTCTGGAGACTAATTTCTTTAGAGAGATTAGAATCATTTCTTAATATTGGCACGGTGTGTATAATTCTATAGACGAAATAGTAAGGGAATCCAGTAGCAAATAGGATGAAGTGCTATGGTTATAATAAACCTTACTCCATAAGAACGGTTTAAGAGATCCTAAGGATATTGCAGCGGCCTTGATAAATTACTTCCCTTATAATATGTGCTAGTGCGCCTATATTGCACCTGGCGTTTAATCTGGGAAGCGACTAAATATATTATTTTACTTTATACCCATCTTGTTCTTGTATGCGAGTAAGCGCCAATTGTCCGACTTTAGCTATAGCTGACGTGTTTGGACTTGTACGCGCCTATGCTCTTTATGGAGCCGCCTATTATTAGCGGCAGCGGCGCTAGTATTAAAATTACTACTACCTAAGGTTTCGCTGCCTGAGCTTTAGCTGCTATTCCTAAAATTATTATCTCTGTCGTTGTTGTCCTCGTCGTTGTCTGGACTAATAGCATCATTATTAGCACCTTTACCGTGCGGACTACGCGTACCAGTTTTGCTGGTGGTATAGTCACTACTTTACTGTGTCGAGCTCGGACTGGTGTATATATTTAGTGCATTATTATACTGACAGCCTACTAATAGCTATAAATCCGATGTTAACTGCGTTATGTAAATAAGTTGCCCTATATTACTAAGTAAGTTGCGTACAATTGTTAACGGTTTTAAAGACAACTTTGACGTTATCTTATTCTAATGGACAATCGCCGTTACTAATATTGTGTATTTTGGTACCTGGTAAAGGGTAATATCAATTAGCTAATAGTCTGCATAGTCGCTCTATCTATAGTTAATAGTGCAGTTATGTACTACCTTTGCTCCTAGAGAGGATGTTTGAAGGGAGGTAAACCGAGTTATAATATCTACTTTAGATCTGGAGTGGCGGCGTGCTGGTGATGACTTTAGATATTGCAATGTTTTTATAGGCCTCGTGCTCCTATTAAGCCGTTTAAGACTTGTTCCTATTGGACCGCGCCGCTTATCCTAGAATAAACGATTGCTATGTTTATGTTGCTGTAAAGTTACTATACTAGCCCTACGGGACACCTCCTAGTCGCCATTAGGGTCGTTTTTGCCGCTCTCCCTAACCTTATTATTGCTGCTATTGCTTCTATCTTCACCCGTATATATATCCTCACTAATGTGTTAATCGCCCTCTATTTGTCTATATGGAGAGACTAATTATCTTAAGGGCTTTAGCGGCCCCGTATCTAGCCTATACCCTTAGTGTTTACTATCCCCGCCATTTACTGAATTAAGGATGTCGCTTTAAGGTAAGTTTGGGATATTTGCGTTATTGTCTTTATTACCACCGTCTAGGTTACTAGTATTTAGATTATTACTAGTTCTAAAAGGTGAAATCGGGCTACTATGGCCCAGCGGCGGCGTTAACTTTAGTGTGTATATAGGACTAGATATAAGGCTCTCTCCCTATAGCTAGGCCGACCTCCGCCGCTTTGCTAAATAAGAGTCTTTTAGAGCTGGTTTCAAGATTAAGTCCAGCACTTCTATAGAGGAGATAGCCGTATTAGCGGATAAAGTGCGCTTCTGCTTGCGTGTTATAAATAGCTAACTCATTATACCCAGATCCTTATAGAGAGGTTTATCTCGCTCTAGTAGACTATCTTTAAATACGTTAAAATAGGGACTCTGTAAGTCTGTAGAAAGATTACTTACTGTTATATACGCCTCCGGTATTCTCTATGGAGGGGGTGTATATGCTAGCTGTGTTTAAACTGTTATCCTAATATTCTAGCCACCTGCTACCGGATTGGATATCCCCTATACTATAGCTTACTCTAGCTGTGTTGTCCTCTAGAACTAAAGGAAATTCTATTATTAATTAGTAAATAAGAGCTGTAATACTATTAGTATACCTACCTAGACTGCCTCTATTGAACAACCTATTTATGGCTAAGTTTATCTCCTTAACGCCTATAGCCTGGTCAGCCCCTTCCTGGCCGGGCTGGTAACTCTATAATATCTATAGAGGAATGGGGCCAAGACCACCTTTGCCGTCTACATGTATGTATTAGCCGACATCTATTATTTTGTACTATTTAAGACGCAGATAATACCTTAATATGGCAAACCTAAAGGATTAATAGCTCTTACTAGAGCTAGTAGTCCCAGATCTGGGGAATATAATGCTTTAGAGTCTAGTAGATCGGTTAAAAAGTTGTTAATATTAGCCTATTCTTTATTATATTTGGGGGAGCCAGCTTCGCTAGGGTTAGGTTTTATTATTTTAGGCTTTGCCTTAGGCTTAGCCTTAGATTTCGTCTTAGGCTTAAGTATTAGAGGAATGTAAAAAACATATTTTATAGGAGGAAGTAAAGGGGTAAGTAAAAGAGTGCTAAAAGAGGAGGCTATTTTAGTGTTAAGATCTGCTGGTTTCTCTAGTTATAAGGATAGGAGCTAGTCTGGAGGTTAAAATATATGGCTACCTCTCTAAGCTAAGGAGTGTCACTTTATATACCGCTACTAATAACGCTACCTAAGATAAGATCCTGAGGAACCTGCATAAATGCTATATCCTAGCGTATAAGCTTAGTCGTAGGGGGCAGTGTAAGGGAGCCACTATTAGGGGGAGTGAGGACTGGCTTAAAGTCCTGTCGCCCTTAGCGTCTTCAAGACGATTGTATATTGTACTTATGGGCGCCGTGGAGGCTCTATTGTAATAAGAGTATATATAGCTCCCTAGGCAATTAGCTAGTAAATGTTATAAGAAACCCTCTAGACCGTTCTCTATATCTTAATATATCTATCTGCGTCATAACCTACCGTCTATATCTTTTAGCTGATTAAGGATCTATATCACTTTAAACAAAACCGCCAATTATTAGCCAATCCTTTGATTATTGGCTAACCCCTTACATAGGACGAGGCTATGTTGGATAACGTATTAATAACTAATTCTCGCCAGCATTGCCCTATACCAGTTAGACGGTTGGCTTAGAGGGCTTTATTTACGTCTTATAGCGCGCCTAACGCTATCGCCGAGCTATTATTAGCTAACTTTTAGGCACTAGCTCCCTACTAGTTGTATTACGACGTTACAACCACGCTAGACACTTTATATGAGGCGGAGCATCCTATGGGGGCTATAATAGCAATATAAAGGTTATAAGAACGAAATTAATGCCTTATACTAGTGACTTGCTATGTTACTACTAAGGGACCTAGCCCTAGCGGGACACGGATAACGGAGTGCAGATTAGCCAGCGTATTCTACTAAAGGGCTGAAGTTAGAGAGTGTAATGCAAGGTAATTAGAGCTAAGACAATAGCATAAGCGCTATATATTCTTTAGCTAAAATATGCATTAGGCAGTGCGCAGCAAATACTATTAGTAACCCTAAGGTGGAGAACAAGTTCCTAAATATATAGGTTAGTATTAACTGTGCGACTGGTAGGAGGTATTGCCACTTTAACTATAGCTATAACTCGCCTGAGAGGAGAGAGTAAAAGTTAATAAGAGAAGGATAGGGAGAGTATATAAGAGAGAAGAAGAGGTGTCTATAAACTGCTTATAGGGATAAGTCTAGAAGTGGCTTCTCTAGCAGCGGCTTAGGGTGCCTAGAAGTAGATAGTATAGTATATATAAAAATAAGACGATAGGGAGAAATGGATTAATGAAAGTAGAGTTAGGGATAGTGTATATACTGTGGTAGAGTTTAAAGAAAAAAAAAAAAGCCTTATAATAGATAATTGGGGCGTAATGGAGGGGGCGGCTAGAATGGGCGGAAGAAGAGCGTAAAGGGAAAAAGGGATAGAGTAGAGAGAAAAAGTTAAGAAGGATAGAGGATAAAAGACAGCAAAAGGAGGGCCTTTTATAGTAGTTGTTAAGGAAAATTGCTAGTTGGGGTATAGCGTAAAAGTTATAAGCGAGGCGCGGATTGCCTAAATAGGGAGCCTCTATTTCCTAATATAGGCTTGCCATCTAATTGTTTACTTTTTTATATATTATTATACTAATATTTAAGGGTAAGGCGTTAGATTTTATATATTACCTTACTAGGGTCCTATTTATACTATATTAGCTTCCCTTAGTGCTTTACTGCCTAATGGATATAAAAACCCTAATTTGGGTTAGTGTTATTAGTAAGCGACATAAAAACCCTAATTAGGTTAGCGTTATTAGCAAGTAAAATAAAAACCTTAATTAGGTATAACGCTTTAAACTAGGGGGAGAATAATACCTTATAACTTAAAAATTATATCAATGCTATAACGATAAATAGAAGAGTACTTTTGCTATATATCTTTTAATGCTTAAAGTAAATAAGGGCAGTCGCCTAAAAAAGCTTTATACTATAGAAGAAAAAATGGAAGTAGCTAATATAGTAAGTTAAAAATCCCGCTGTTAAAAACATTAGGCCTAGTAGGTTAGTAGTTATACTAGATTTAAGATTTAACTAAACCCTCTTTCTATCCTCTAGTAAGCTGGGCCTAAAGGGGGTAAATAAATTACAGCGCCTAACCAGGAGATTTAAGCGGAAGGGTTTAGTAACCTAAGTAATAAGGAGCAACAGTGTTGAAAGGTAGTTATTTACTTAAGCCATTTTTTAACTATTTAATTCTAACCTATAAATGGGTAGGCCGGTAAGGCCCTTTATAAATTATTCTATTTCTAGTCTATATTTTCTATTATAGTAGTTTACTTCCTTACCTATGTATTATAAGCTAGGACTAATACTAGATTTATAAACCTATTTAGTCTAATCTACCTCTAACTACTAAAAGTGGATATGCGGATAAGCTACTATTACTAAATATTAAATCCTTAAACATCTATACTAAAGTCTTAATACTATTACCGCTATTAAACTAATCTACCTGGGTGTAGTTAGTAACTAAGTATATAACCGCTCTAATACCTAACAATGCTGCTATACTAGTAGAGGAGGATAATAAGGTAGCGGATATAGATAGAGTAGTATAATAGCAGCTAATAGTATTAACTTACTCTCTATCTTTAGTCTATAAATCTCCTTAGTTATAACTGGCCGAAAGTATAGAGCCTGCCCTATTATTAGAGGAGGAAGATGGCGCTAAAAATACAGACTAAGTTGGAGAAATAGGCGATATAAGTAGAATAGTAGAGGTGTTAATAAGCGGAAACTGGCATAGAGCCTTTAATAACAATAGTGGCAATAATGACAACGGTGGCAATAGTAATAATAGCGATAGTATACAGCCTATATTGCCATTAATGGACAATTCCTTATACTCTAAGTTGGGTGGTAAAGTTGGGTTAATATAGCTATTTAATAATATAGATTAGGCTGCTTATAGTAATATAAATAATGCTAGTAATAGCAATAACAGACCTAAAGATTAGTAAATAAGGTAGGCGAACTCTAGTAAACATACTGCTAATAATAGAGATAATAGGGTTAACTAAAAGTAGTATACTAGGGCTACTGCCGCCTAACTAAAGATAGCGTGGAATAAGAGGTGCACATATAGTATATAAGTGTAAAGAATTATAATAGGGACTTTACTAACTTTATAAATAAGCCTCTATATATAATAAATAAGAGTGGGTACTCTTTAGTATAAATAACTCAATTCTAGTAACGCTGGGTATTATTATTTGCCCCTAGTAGTATAACTAACTACCCTTTAGATCTACCTAAGATTGCTTTAAAAAATAAAAACCTTAATAACTATAGTTATATCCTATAGCAGGTACTACTAGCTAGAGGTAATAAGAACCTACTAAAGCTTAGCTTTCTTAAATTAGAAAATAGATTTAAAGATATAGATATCTAAATTAGCTAATAATAGGATATTAATAGCTTTATTACTTAAGCAATTACGCTAGCTATATACTAAGGTAGGTTTAACTTAGCGTATAGACCCTTATACCTCTAGTGTATTATGTATCACGGCACTAACATAACGCGTTGTTATGGCTATGCATATATATAAGCACAGACCTAACCCCTAAGTAACATATATATATACCTACCTTATCTCCTGTATATAGATCCTTACACGATATTATTTGTTAATAATATATAGTTATAGTTACCTCGTTAACCCTCTACACGTACTATAATAGTATATCGTGTTATTACCTACGCCTCTAGTAGGGCTTTGTTTCTACTATTCTAAAGCTATGTTCTAAAGCTACGACCCTACCCTAGGCGGGATTCTTACCCTTATTCCACGTTAATACTAACCTAGTAAAATCTCTGTCAAATCTATTTAAGTTTCTAAACTAATATCCTCCTCCCTATATCTACACGTCCCGAGTTTCTAAGCTAGCTGTAGGGAGATACCCTGCGGGCTATATTTCTTGTATTTTAACTATAGTGTCCTCTAAGTCTGTTTCTAGCTATGCTATTGCTTTATGTCCTAAGTTTTTAAGCTGGCTATAGGGAGATACCCTGCGGGCTATATTTTTTGTGCCTTAATTATAGTGTAAGACTATAGGTTACTGATTTTTTTTCTATCTCTAAGTCTGTTCCTAGCTATTACTTTACATCTAAGTTTCCTAGGCTAGCTATAGGGAGTATACCCTATGGGCTATATTCCTTATGTCTTGATTACAGTATAAGACTATAGGTTACTGATTTTGTCTCTATCTCCGTCTCTCCGTCTTTGTCTTCAACAATAATATACTTTAAGTTTACCGTAATAAGAATCTACGCCTTAACCTTAATCTCTGTACTCCAAGCCTTTTAAGTATTAATATCCGCCCTACGCCCTATGGTTAAACCTATAACAAAAAATTCTCCATCATTTTCTATATGGGTTTCGCTCCTTTGCCTTAGCTTTATATTACGTTTAGCACTTAAGATAAGTGCTAGCGGAGAGGGATATAGTAGATATATAGGAGGTCTAAGGACTGAAAGGACAAAGACCCTTAAGGACTAAAAGGACTAGGATATATGTATCTATTTTTTTTTTACTTCTGTGTTTTTATTGCTGTTACTTGGCTTATAGGAGCTCGCCTTAGGAAGGGGAATATACTGTTATAGCACTGACCTAACGCGTTGTTATGGCTATGTATATATATAAGCACGGACCTGACCCCTAAGTAATATATATATATACCTACCTTGTCTCCTGTATATAGATCCTTATATAATATTGTTTGTTAATGATATACAGTTACAGTTACCTTGTTGACCCTCTGTATGTACTATAACATTACATAGAACTAAAAGATCTAGATTTAAGGCTATTAAATATATAAGCTAAAGCAGCTTTAATTAGGCCAGGGACTTATAGCTAATAGATTTAGCTATAAGTGCTATATATTTTTCCCGTATATAGTTATTAAGGAGTTTGGTGAAATATATCTATATAATAGAGAATAGGCTACTTAGGTTAATAATATTATCCTTCTAGCTCTAAAGAAAAGCTATACACCTAATATATATTAGTATTATCCCCAGAGCTTTATAGATGCAGATTATAAGGCTAAAGTTAAAATAAAGTGTTTTATAATAGGAACTAGTTAGCCTATAGACGTTAGATATATAATACTAGAGTTATACCTAAATAGATTTTAGGCTAAGGTATGGCAGCTCTTCTATAAGTATACTAGTAATAATAATAGATATATATTATATAATACTTTCTATAATCTGTTTCTAGTAATATCTGGATATAGCCTTAAGTTAGCTACTAAACGCGACACGTTCTAGTAAGCTTAAAATAACTTTCTTAGCTATGTTAACCTGTGTTTTAATTTTAACGCGGACTAAATACCTAATAAGGATTACTAGGTTAATCTTAGTATAGAGGATACCCTAGTCCCTACTAGCGACGTTAATAAAGGTATTATACTCCTTTATAAGTTACACTGCTTAGATAGCTAGGTAAAGGGATTTGCCTATCCTAATTATAACTCCTATTTAGTTTAGATATGCCGCTACTACTAGGCACTAACTAGGGACTTTAGCAGCGTTAATATAGAGCTGCAACTAACTAACAGCTTATAAAAGATAGGCGGCATTATATATAATAAGGCGTATTGTGGTGGGGTAAAATGTCCTATGCTTAGTGTCTTGGCATTTTCCTGTATATATTAAGCCTTTGGCTTCCCTCCTTTTTAGAGATTACGAACCTACCAGAATATATTCTTTTCTTTCCTTTCTTACAGACTGCTTTACTGATTACTTTTAACTGATTATAACCAACCGACTAATAGATAGATAGACAGACTAACTAACTAATAGCATTCTAACTTCCTATCTAAGAGACACTGTACCCTTCCATATATTATTTGGCATTCTATATAGGGACGACGGTAAGCTCTTTGGATTAGAAGTCTAGTGCTATATACACAAAAGATATATAGGAATATACTATAACTGCCAAAGAACCGCTAGCTGTAGAAAAATAACTAACTGTAGAAGAACTAATAGATAAGATAGCAGAACTAGAGAACCAGAGAACTAGGTAGTATTAGACAGTAAGGGGAACTAAATAGACCCTAAATAGAAAAACAGCAGAAAATATAGACAGCCAGACTTAATGTATAGGCCAAAGAGTGGCAATAGGAAGCAAAATGGTGTAGGTCAAAAGGTCTTAGGAGTTGGGTTCGGTGCCTATACTTAGAAATTTGGCATTAAGTGAACCAGTTAGCCAATTAGATAACTACCAGCGGTTAAAATCTCGCTACCTACGCATGTATGAGCATGGCCAGAACGTTATTAAAGATGTAAAGATGACAAGCTAAGGGCTAATTAGTTAGATGGAAACAAGATCTAAGATATTTGGTGGTAAAGAAAGCTAGCACTACCCTTTAAGAATAGAGACAATACTAAGCAAGGCTGTAAGCATATGAGATTAGATCTGCCTTTAAAAGCTTCCTATTCTGGCTTAGCTTTGTCCTCTTTTAAGTTATCTGGATTATATTAGCAGTGGCCCTAGAGGTACTCTGTAAGGACCTACTATACAGAACAACAGTAGGCTAAAATAGATAGACGTATTAAGACCCAATAGTGGTAGAAGATAAAGATTCCGTGCTCTCCTAGGAAGACCTCCCCTCAGGCATTAAGAAGTAGGCGCCTTCCGTTAGGGACATAGCTATATAAGTAGACCAGCCGAAGTATGCACCTGTTAATATCCCACCAGGATAGTTATCTAGGACATCCTCTATTAAGACTATAGCCATGTAAACAGACCTACTATAGCGTTTACCTGTAATACCTAGGACTAATAACCCTTAGCAGACAAAGGATAAAAGCCATAGGGATTACCTGTAAGCTCCTAAGGATGCATCACCTTATAACTAGTAGTTAACGGCTTAAGACAAGATCTATATCATGATTTAGCCTATACTAGCCCCAGAAACTGTTGGAACTCCTTACTTCGCAGGGCAGAATATGTCGCAGTTTATTAAATAGTATAAATGGCTATGCACCTGATATTATGTAATAAGTAAGGAGAAGCACTAGGGCCTTTTAGAGTACTATAATTACTAGATAGGGGTGTAGATCCAAAGCTTGCCTAAATTTATAGCTGGTAATTAGATGGAGCTTATAAGAAAGCTTAGGGCAGAATACTAAGCAAATAACTACTACTAACGCATGGAGACAAGAGACTTTGTGGAAGCTTTTATTTAAAAATCTGCGGAACAGCTAGGTGAGCTACGTCACTATATACACAACTTTACTACTATCTTAGCAAGAGTGGTAGCTGTAGGAAACCTTACTAAGCAAGAGAAGGGGTAGTAGTTTATATAAGGACTCCCTATTAAATACCATAGGCACGTAATAGAAAAGATAGGAGCTGTAGCAGATAAGCCTAGTACCCTTATGTTTAAAAGACTGAAGGAGGCCGTAGAGTTAAGAATAATGGCTGTTCTTCCGGAGGAAGAAGTCCTAAGTGTCCAGCTTATATAAGAGCTACGGCAGCAAAGGAATGAGCTTAACTGCTAAAGGGAAGGAAGACTTCTGGACCTAAGGAAGCATATGACACTATTAAATCAGGCTGCAGTTTAAAGCCTAGTATAAGGATACAGCTCAGTACTAGGATATAAAAACTGGCAAAACAGCACCCGACCTCTGCAAGACTGTTGACCTCCGTAAGGCTCTCAATACTTGTAGGATTCTTAATATCCGCAAGGTCCCTAACATCCGCAAGATTCTATTGCCTTTAGACGGCCGCAATGGGACGTATAGGATTAGCGAGGTATATAAGGACAAGGCTGGCGGACCTGTTTTAGATGCAAAGGAAGTCACCATTTCACTAAGTATAAATGTTAAGGCTTAAAGGATCTTATTTAGTAAGGATTTATGCATCTGTTTAATAAAGGAAGACTAGTAGCTGGGACACATAACTAACCTAGACCTATACTTCCGTGGCTTGGCAATAAAGGACAACTAAAGGGTATTAAGGATTGGCTCTGTATATACTAGGGAACAGACCTAGATAGGCTAAAGAAAGAACAGATACGGCAATAGGCCCCTATAGGACGAACGGATTTTGCTGCTTTTTATAATGGAGTAGTACTTAAGAGCAGTAACAAAATACGCATAAACTGGGAGGACTACTATTAAGTACAGCCCACGGACTTAGTAACGCCTAGCTAGTAATGTCCGTAGACTTGCCTAACCCTTAGAGACAGCAGTACAGCCAGAATAGCCGCTGTGCTGTAGGAGAAGAATGTATAACTAGGAGATTATGCCCAGATTATATTACGGCCTATGGATAAGATAGCTAAAGCTAGAAAGAAGAGTGAATTATCTAATCCTTAGAGACGGTCTTAGAGACGGATGCTTAACTAGGTTAGCTATTAACTATAGGCTCCGCAGCAGGCTCCGTAGTAGGTGTAGGATGTTTAACTAGGGGATAGTCAAGTTCTAAGGTGGGGGAGGGGACGCAGGTAACAACCGTATAAAAGACTTCTATTTTATCTACTTAATTACTATATTTCCTAAAGCTCCTTTTATATTTACTTTCTTAACCACAACACGTTGTTAAACGCGTTAACCTACTATAAAAGATATCAGTTTAGCTTACCGCCTATTAATAAACTAATAGTGATTTTTTATCCTGGGGACGGAAAATCCTAATTAGTCCATTTAGTAATAGAGCTGGCAGAACTCTACACCGCCCCTAGAATTTAAATGCGCCAGCTATACAATAAAAACGGCATAAAGAGCCTCAATTAATTGCATAGATGTAGAGCTAATTGTACAATACAGAGCTAGACGCAGAGTCTTAATTAAACAACTATATAGAAGCCTTAGTTAATTAAATAACTGTATAGAAGCTATAGTTAATTAGAGAGTTAAATTAAGCCTAAGCCTTAATATTAGTATGTCACCGTCACTAAAGCAAGTTAATTAAATATTATTAGATTAGAGCCTTTAACTAGGCCGACTTTGTTTCTTATTTAAATGAAAGCTAATTATAGCTCTATAACCGCTATCTAAATTTAGCACTGCACTAGCTATATGACGAGAATAGATACTGTGGCAAGGAAGGGACCTACACAAGGGCGGTAATATGATATTGGAGATTAAGTACTATGGAAACGGTAAAGCAGTATATAAAGAGGCACTAACAAAGATGCTCTGCAAGAGATTATACGGAGGGCACAGCTAACTATATTAAGCCTAAACTATCCTTATATAACTAAAGATAGAACCAGGCCGTATCTAGCCAGGCTAGTAAAGGACTATATTAAGAATTATAAAGGGAACAGGAATTGGATGTACAGGAACCAATGCTTCCCCTCTAGTTATTTTGACAAAGGACTATTGTGGACATAAGGGCAAGGGATATGCAATAGAGGTAGTTATAATAGCCGAGAAGCTGCCACTGGATGGCCTTGAAGATATTAAGAACAACTTAGGCGAAGTATAGAACCAGCAGAATAATAATAAAGAAACTAAAAGCAGAAGACAATTTTAAGAAGGCTTTTAAGCTGGAAGAAGATTAAGGATATATAAGTATACTGCCAACAGCTAGGGTAAAGAAGCAGCCATAAAAGCCTAAGGATGCGCTAAAGAAGCCAAGAGTAAAGGCGACTCTAAAAGGAAAGAAAGTAGCTATTAAGGACGTCTTATAAAAGCACCAGGCCCGCGGAAATGGTCTACTGGAAACTGCCGTTTATGCTTATAAAGAAGGAAGTCTTAGGATAGGTCTCTGGATTAGACGTCTAGTAGACACTAAGAGCCTTAATTAACTATAGATGCAGAGCTTTGACTAAACGACTATATAGCCAGAGTCTTGATCGACTGTTTGTAAATATAGAGCCTATGGATATAGAGCCTTAATGGAACGTCAACGGATTTAAAAGCTTTAATTAAGCATGTGACAATGTAGAGCCCAGGTTATATGTATAATAGAAGACGCCTTAAGTCAAGCCAGAGCCTTAGTTAAATCTTAATTAGTTAGACACTGCCTTTACAGTTAAGTCGGATTAACTAAAGCTTTTAGTTGGGCTGACCTAATACCCTATTTAAACGTTAGTTAATTATATATTGTCACAGTTAAATTAAATCAGTCACTGTCGCCGTTAGATATCTTTAATTAGCGGTTAAAGATTCTATAATGGCAGACAGACAGACACTAGGCCTAATAAGAAAATTAGTATACGACCGCAGAATGTTAGAAACACGGTTAATTAATATTTTAGAGCCTCTTTAACCAGAATAATCTTTCCTGTAGATATAGATACGGAGCTTTATATAGAGTCTCACACGGAGTTATATATAGAGTCTATGGATATGGAGTATACGGGTGTAGAGCCTTGATTGGACAACAGTACAGTAGCTTGACTGGACGCCTATATATGTAAAGCCTTGATTAAACGGCAGATGCGGAGCCTTAACCGATCGCACGTCTATATGGAAGTATTAATCAGTTGTCTACGGATGCAAAGCTATAGTTATATATGTAGTAGAAGACACCTTAAGTTAAGCTAGGGCCTTATTAAATCTTAATTAGCTAAACGCCGTCTTTATATTTAAATCAGGACAGTTAGAACCTTTAACCGGGCCGACTTTCTACCTTAATTGAATGACTGAACAATCAGTTGCAGTACGTTGTCGCCGACCAATTAGACAGTCTTTGGCTAGCAGTCAAAGCACGTATGCAGACACGGACGCAGATATGGATGCAGAATATGCAATACAGAGCTACTAATATATAGCTAGATGCATAGCCAGATGCAGAGCTAGATGCAGAGCTAGATATAGAGTCTTGATATTAAACAACTAGCTAAACAACCAAATTAAGCTAGAGTCTCTGCTATTTTAATCAACTACCCTACCGCCGCCACCGCCATTCCGTCTAACTGCTTTATCCCTACTATCTTAACCGACTGCTCTGTCTCTACTATTCTAGATCTATACTGTTGCTAGATCTAATTACTACCAGATCTACTAGATCTATTATGCTGTTCCGCCTAACTATTCCAATCAACCTGTTCCATTCTACTGTTTCTACCAACTGCTACTCTAACTAACCGCCGCCGACCGATTGTTCTACTACTACTGCTACTGCTACTGCTACTACTGTTCTAACCAGCTATTCTACTGCTGCTATTCAGCCGTTCTATTCCGTTGTTCTATATCACAGAGTAAATATAAGTGGTGATAATATATAGCGAAGTAGATATTATTAAGCTATATACATAAACTGTGTGATGAAGTCAAGACGTTACGTAAGGAGAGAAGGTAAGGAAACGGGAAGAAAGGGTATATATTGCTAGTTTGGTTGCTTGGTCGACACATACACGGAGCAGAATAGGATTCAAGTAGCGGTCCTGGCAGAACTTGGCAGGATTTAGTGGACTTAGCAGAATATAGCAGAATACAGCAGATTACCGTCAGATTGCCGTAGATTACTGTTAGATTGCCATCTCATAGTTAGTCTCTTCTTACTGCGTAGGTAGAAACAGGTGGACGTGTGTAAGGTGTTATAGAGGAGTCCCATAACAGTACCTCCCCTTTAAACTTGAGCTTCTGCGAGATAAGGCTGAGGTAGTTCTAGGTGGAGTTTATAAAAGTCTTCTACGGCTTATATAAGTCCTACAGAGTCAACGGGTTTCTATAAAGGCTTAGTAAAGCCTCTCTATTTTGTAAAATACATATATTTGCGTTTCCGTTTATCATACTTAATGTCGTCAACTCTTTCGACGAGGTATTCATCCTTACCATCCACTTTAACTGGTGGGGGAGGGTCTTGGATCTGTCCAGGTAGGGCGTCTAATATAGGGGCGGCAGGGCGGAGGACTAACGTATAGAATACAGGGTGGATTTTAACCGTATTAGGGAGCTTTAGTCAGTAGGTATAAGGAGAGACAACTTTTTCAACCTTATAAGGGCTGGTGTTCTTCCAGTTAAGTTTTTTAATAGGTCGTTTTGTATTTAGATTTCTTACGTCTAGCCAGACAAAGTTACCAATTTGGTAAGCCAGTACTAGGGTTCGGTTCTTATTTGCTACGGCTTTATAGACAGACTAGGCCCATATCATTTTATTAATAAGGAACTCTTATAGTTCTTCCATCTTCTTTACGAATTCGTTTGCTTCTGCAACTTATAAGGCCTAATAAGCTAGGCGAGGAACATTACTAAAGGGTTCAAAACCCATTCGCAGGTGCTAGCCATAATTAGCCAGGAACAGGGAGACCTTTATAGTTTCTAAGACGGAGTTATTTACAGTAAACTTAGCAAATACAAGCCAGTTTATCCAGTCGTCCTGCAAATACGACATATATATCCGAATATACTGTTCCATTATAGCATTTACACGTTCCGTTTAACCGTCCATTTCTAGGTAATATGCCGTAGACAACAGCGCTTTAATACGGAGTCAGGTAGTTAGTTCTTCCTAAAACACCAAAACAAACTAGTGGCCTCTATTGGAGACGATTATTTTGGAAAGTCTATAGAGTTTCCATACGTGATTTAGAAACAGTTAGGTAATAGTAGGTGTTAACATATCAGGGCAGGCGATTAAGTGTCTCATTTTAGATAGTTAGTCTATAACTACTATAATGTTTGCACAGCCTTTACTTACGGGGAGATCAACAACGAAGTTAATTAAGATATCCTTCTATCTTTAATCCAGAACAGGCAGTGGCTTTAGAAAGCCGTTATACTTCTTATATAAGGCTTTAGCTCGTCAGCAGGTGTAATAGCTAAAGACATACCTTTGTGTTATATTATGCATATTTGGCCAGTAGTACTCCTATTAGAGCAGCTCTAGGGTTTTTCCTTAGCCTGGGTGGCCGGCTACTAGTAAATCGTGTACGTGTTTGAGGAGCTTAAGCTTAAGTTTATTATAGTTAGGTATAACTAGGTGGTTCTAGTAGTACAAGCGTTCTCCGCAAGCTTTATATTTACTTAGAGAGATCTTTTTAGAGCATCTAACGCCATCTTAAATTAACTTAAGTGTCTCTTGAATAAACTCGTCATTTAGGTATTTATTGACTATAATCTGCTTAATTGATTAATTAGTCATTTTAAGGATGTGTACTATAAGGTCTTTAGCTAGGGGATTAAATAATTCAGGGCAAAGCAGCGTTTAATTACAGTAGGCGCGCGCTTCTTCCTATGCTGTTATGTCTTATAAACGTCGAGTTAGGGCATTAGGTTTTTAACCTTAAACGCCTAGGCAGTACGTAATTGAGAATTAGAAACAAGACAGATATTCTAACTAGCGGGCTTAATAATAACTCAGCTGTTTCATAGTTATAAAGTACTGTAGATTCTTATAGTCGCTAAAAACCTTAATCGGAAATCCGGCGCCTTCTAGTTTAGGTTGCTATTGTTTAAAACATCTAATAATAGCTAATAATTCCTTATCGTAGATCTTGTAGTTACATTTAGCTGAACTTAATTATTTTAAAAAGTATACTACTAGATACAGTACTTCTTCCTTATTATACTAAGACAGAATGCCTCTAGTGACATAGTTAGATAAATTAGCTTCTATAACACTCTTTCGGTTTAGGTTAAAGTATTAGAGTACAGGTGCGGTAGTAAACATGACTTTTAGATAGGTAAAGGCCTTCTTACATTCCTTATTAAAGATAAAGGCTTTGTCCTTTTGTGTTAGAGCCACAAGAGGTAAAACCAGGGCAGAGAAGTTATTAATAAACCATTAGTAGAAATTAGCAAATCCTATAAAGGCTCTTACATCTTTAACGTTCTTAGGTTCTTACCAGTTTACAATTACTTCAATCTTCTTTAGGTCCATTCATATACCATCTATAGAGATAATAAGTCCAAGGTATAGAACTTCTGTTTTATAGAACTCACATTTATCTACATCTAATTATAGTCTAGCTCCACGTAGGGCTTCTAGAACAAGGTCAACGTATTTCTTATATTTAGCCAAGTTATTGCTATATACCAGAATGTCGTCGATATAAGCAGTATAGAAAACGTCCAGGTAAGGTCATAAGGTATTATTTACAAAGTATTAGAATAAACTTAGGGCATTTGCGAGGCCAAACAGCATCACTAAGTATTCAAACAGTCCATATCTAGTACGGAATGCGGTAAGCCATTCATCTCCTTTTACAATATGGAGGCGGTTAAATACGTGGATAAGGTCAAGTTTTGTATAGTAGTAAGCCTTACTTAATTAGTTCAATGTCTCTTAAATTAACGGGAGCGGGTACCAATTCTTGATAGTAATAGCATTAAGAGCTCGGTAGTCTATATAGAAGCGCAGACCGCCGCTAGGTTTCTTGACAAAGATTACAGGTATAGCTATAGGCGAAGAGCTTACTCTAATAAATCCTTTACTTAGGTATTCGTCCAAGTACTTCCACAGCACTTAGAGTTCGTTTTGGGATATTCTATACAAGGGTCCAAATCCTAGCTATTTTCCTTCTTCAAGTACGATCTTATGGTCATATAGTTAGTGTTCTACTAGTTTATCGGCTTCCTTTCGTGAAAATACTTCCAGGTTGTTATAGTGGCATACTAGTACTTTTATAGCAGGGTTAGTGTGTTTCTTTAGTGCTAAGGCCTTTTTAATATCGGCCATTATAACAGCAAAGATCGTATATTTAGGTTTCTTGGCGAGTTATGCTAACAGGGTAGCTCTAATTATATAAATATCTAAGGTGTTAAGCGAACTCGGATTATCCTTAGTTTCTTATATAGTTTCTTATTTAGGTTCAAGTTCAGTATTAGGTACAGAGTTAATGTCAGATTTAGGTTTAGGTTCTTTAAGTATCCTTTTCATAGTAGAGTACCAGTTCTTTTGGTACTTTATATATTAAGCTTAAGCTTCTACTTAGTTCAGGGTGTAGCAGTTAGAGTCAGTTTATATAGTCATATATTATTTCCGGGTTCTTAGTGGACGTCGGTAAAAATCTTAGACTGGTGGATCTTAGTAAATTTTCCAGATTTCAGTTTAGGGTCTAAGCAGCGGGTTGTAAGACACTTCTGCTTACAATAAAAGGCGGTAAATAGAAGCTTAAGGTTATCCCAATTAATGGTTACCTTATATAGCTTCATCCAGGGTTATCTAAGGATCACTAAGTAACCTAGGGTGGTAACAAAAAGCCTAATTAGTTCTTCATGGTTCAGGTATCAGAGTCTTAGGAATACTATATAGGTAATACGGCCTAAGACAATGCATTTGCCATCAAATCTAAATACGTTAATATGCCGGTCAAGGGGGGTTAGAGTAAAACCATTATCTTATACGAAGATCTTGTTAATAAATCCTGTGCCGCTGGCTCCTGTATCAATTAGGACTTAAGCATTAACCTATTAATTATTCTGCCGAAGACGACAGTTAACGGTTATACTACAATCCTAAAAGTCAGAGTTTATAACATCTAAAGCATTTAACGAGATCCTGAGGCAGCGCCATCCTAGAGAGCGACTTAGCTCTAGAACCTTTCTTTTAGAGGCGATCAGGGTGAAGTTCTTATAGTATATTAGTTATAGCTTCGTCCTCATAAGTGGTACTTACTGGATACAGGGCTAGAACCAGGTGGAGATCAGGGACAGTAACTAGAGGATTAATACAGTAAACAGCTGCTAGTATTAGCCATTTATAATTCGCGTTAGGGCAGGGGAACGAAGCAGTAGTTGGAGAGGTAGGAGCTACTTCTATACTTAAAACAGAGGCCTAGCTTAGTGCGTTGTTCTCATTTAGAGGACCCTAGTGGGGCGTATCCTAGGGTTCCAGTGTTAATATCCATAGCATTGGGGTGCTTAGGCTAAGACAATAGCTTAATAGACGTTCACGGGGTTGTCATATTATATTAAAGAGCGGACTTCGGTGTCAGACGTAGTATATCATTATACCGTTTATTAATAACGTTTACGCAGGCGTCAAGGGCTCCCAGTAGGTCTATACCTATTAGGGAGGTTTTTAGTTCAGGACTTAAGGATTTAATAAGGCTGTTAATTAGTACAGAGTTATTCCAGCCTATTTCTTTTACGTAACGGTTAAATTCGGAGAAGTATACTAGAAAGCTTTTTATTCCTTAAGTTATATAGTTTATCTTTCTCTAAGCAGTAGCTTGGCGGTTCAGGTCACCATACATAGCTTTAAGAAGTACAATTAGGCTTAGTACTGAGTTTGGTTAAAGAGGTTTAACAAGGTCAGCTATATCTCCTCCTAGTCAACTTAGGGCATAACAGAGTCGGTTAGCTTTAGTTAGGTAGCGGTTAGCGTTACTGGTTAGCTTATTTTTAAGCCGGCTTAGGAATGATTGGAGTTCTCATTATTTACTAGTGAATATTGGAGGGTCTGGTAATCGTTCAGATCATTACAGTGCAGTAGTCGGTTCTACTGGTGGGATAACTATTGCTGGTTTAGGGCTCGCGTTCCGCGTATTGGCTTCTAGTAATAACAACCGGTCTTAAGGGCTTAGCGTGGACATCTTAAGGGTGCGGATTTCTTCTTAAAGGGCCTTAATTATTTTCTAGTGCCATACTTCTTGTTCGGCTTGCTATTAAGCTATAGCAGCTTGGTTTTATGCGAGGGCGTCTATAAAGGACTTTTGTATATCTGCCAATTGTTCCCAGAGTGCGGATATAATGTCGGCGGCCGTCATAGGGGCTTCAAGGTCGTTCTACATTTTAAACGGGGCGGGGCGGAGTATAGGTTTTAACGCAATATAGTGTCACGGAGTAAGTACAAGTGGTAATAATATATAGCAAAGTAGATATTATTAAGCTATATACATAAACTGTATAATAAAGTCAAGACGTTGCGTAAGGAGAGAAGGTAAGGAAACGGGAAGAAAGGGTATATATCGCTAGTTTAGTTACTTAGTCAACACATACACGGAGCAGAATAGGATTCGAGTAGCGGTCCTGGCAGAACTTAGCAGGATTTAGTAGACTTGGCAGAATATGGTAGAATGCGGCAGATTGCCGTCAGATTGCCATAGATTACCGTTAAATTGCCGTCTTATAGTCAGTCTCTTCTTGCTACGTAGGTGGAAACAGGTGGACGTGTGTAAGGTGTTATAGAGGAGTCCCATAACATTCTAATTATTCTGCCGCTACTGCCTTAACTAACTGCTACCGACTGTTCCGCTTCTACTAAGTGTTCTACTATTAAAAGTTCTACTATTAGATGTCCTACTACTTACTAACTATTACTGAGTTCTTCTACCAAGTATTCTACCGCTAACTATTCTGTTTTATTTTACTGCGCTAAATGTCTACTTTTACTACTGCTTCTACCACCATTACTGTTACTGTTATTACCGCCACTGTTATTATTTCTGGTTTACTGTTCTGGTTACTAGTAGGAAGATTGGATCTTAGCTATAGATAACAGAAGGATATCATAGAATAGTTCTATAGGGCTGTAACGGCTACAGAATTACGCTTTTAACTAGTACTGCTAGTAGGTATAGTATACAGGCGATTAGGGCGGCTAGTGCGTATATTTATGCTTTTAACCAGTAATGCTAGTGGGTATGGTGCATAGGCAACTAGTACGGCTAATAGGTGTATTTATTTCAGTGCGTATCTAATAGGTATCTTACTAGGAGGAAGAGATTTCCTATATTCTATTTTATACTTTCCTTTTTCTATTCTATTTTTGCTTTACTTTTGTTTGGCTATTCTTCTATAGTATAGAACATTAGGGGACAATGTTCTTAATAGGGGAGGTATGTGGTGGGGTAAAATGTCCTATGCTTAGTGTCTTAGCATTTTCCTGTATATATTAAGCCTTTGGCTTCCCTCCTTCTTGGAGATTATAAACCTACTAAAATACATTCTTTTCTTTCCTTTCTTACAGACTGCTTTACTGATTACTTTTGACTGATTATAACCGACCGACTAATAGATAGACAGATAGACTAACTAACTGATAGCATTCTGACTTCCTATCTAAGAGACACCGTACCCTTTTATAGTATAACGTCAATAAAGAACTATTTGCTATACTATTTAAGGGCTATAACCCGTTCTAGAATGGGCAGTTTAAGGCGCTAGGCTATTTACAAAATCTGCTAAAGTAATAGTATTTAGTTAATAGTATAAAAGGCTAGCGTCTAGATATAAGTAAGAGACGGCAGCTACTTATAGCATATAGGAGGACAAAACGGCGACTTTTCTTTATATTAAAAAGGTCTGAGGACAAAAGCTTTAGGGTTAGGCAGGAGTACTAAATAATAATAAGGTTACTTAGAGAACTAGATAATATAAAAGAAGAACTTAAAGGGGATATTAGTATAGTAGAGTTATATATATTGCGCACAGCTAACAACAAAAGCGAAGCTAATAGGACTAGTAGGTATATACCCTACTAGGTTCTACCTATAAAGAAAGTAAATAGGTTTATAGCTATAGAGTTAAACTAGTAGCTTCTTTACCTTAAGGTGCTTATTAAAAGAGCTAGTATAGGATATAATAGTTAACTAGTGGCCTTATAGGAGGAACAAGTCATTAACGGCATAATAGTATCTATATTAGTGCGGCTTCTCTGTATAAGCACTAGTATAGACCTATTACTATATCTATCTATATAGCGAAGGGAATGGCGGTCTAGGGTTTAGCGGCCTAGAAATAGGGAGGTAAGCAATAATAATATAAAAAAAGGTAGCGGTAGTCCTACTTAAGGTGGAGTTAAGTGGTTGGGTCTAGACCTCTAGAGGTATATATAGAAGAATAAAATAGTATAGTTCCTAGTTAAGGAAATCTATTAGAATATAAGGCTAACCTTTACGTCTTAGGCAATTAAATGTTTAGTAGTAGTAGCTAATAGGTTTTAAAAGTCGTTTTATAAGAATTTAAATATCTAGAGAAGTATTTCGCATAAAAACGTAATGTTTTAGTTATTTAGGGATTATATACGCATATTAGAATAGGTGGGAATTAAGCTTAGAGCACAGTTATTAGTCTAAAGCTATATTTAAGAAGTAATTACGCTCCTAGCCAAGCATTAAACGGATAGGCTAAGAAAGCCAAAGTGATAGCTTAAGAAATTTATAGCTAGGGCAAAATTTAAAGATAATAAGGCGTTAGGGCTTTAGGGTCTCTTATAGGTTATAGTAATAGGCTTAATTAATGGCGCTCTATAGGTGGTAAAGGTAAGACAAAGCAAAGGTAGAGGAGAGATAAATAATAGGCAGGCGTATTTTATATAGTATAATATAGGGCTATAGAGGGATAAGGTGTTTACTTTATTTATATAAAATAATAAGCGAGCTAACGCACTAAAGAAATATAGGTGGTATAACGTAGGATTTTAAGTACTTATGTGGTAGCTGCACTCTATTATAGTAGAAGAAGTAGGAGAATTAGTAGGGTATAGGTTCCTTAGTTTTATTAAGGAATATATAAGGCAGTATCTATAGGCAATTCCTTAGTATAACTATAATAAGCTATTTGTTATATATAAGGCGTCTAAGCACCATTTCTAAGAGGTGTAAGATAAAATAGGTAGGCTTAACCTACTAAAGCAAATAAACTGGTTAGTTCCGCAGATAGCGATTAAATACAATATTAATTTCTAGGCTATTAAGAGGTACTATAGGCAGGATAACTATAGTTTAACTAGGATAAAGTAGAAGGCGGCCTAATATAGGCTAAGAAGAGGTCTTAATATATTAAAGCTTAGGGTATATAATAGCAGCAATAAATAGGATTATATCCTTAAAGACTATTCCTATTATTTTATAGGACAACCAAACCTTAATTAGGTAGGCAAGTTTATTAAAGATCTAAATAAGCGTATTATAGAGCAAGAGGTTAAGTTTAAAGATAACGTAGAGAAAGAGGAAGTTTAGGTAAAATATATAGGTGGAATGTTTTGTAAATAGGCTATATTGTAAAAAAGTTAGAGCGGTTTTCTTAATAACTTGCGACTTAGATTTAGCATATTAATATACCAAACTATTTTTTTTTACTAATGCCACTTTAATTCCCTAACAATATAGCAAAATATAATTATTACAAAAATAGATAATAATTAATATAAATAAGTGTTAAGATAAGTGTTAAGATAAGTATTAAAATAAGTATTAAGATAAATGTTAAGATAAGTATTATTACGGCACTGTTATAGACCCTAGTTAGGGGCTCGCTTAAAGCCTTAGCCTATATATATAGACGTGTCCTTTCTTTAACTTTTTTTTAGTCCTTATTTTAGAATTCTAGTTTACTAGCTACTAATAGATTTTATTCTTTTAATTAAGCCTTTATAAGTGTTAAAATAAGTATTAAGATAAATATTAAGCGTTAAGATTAGTATTTTTACCTATATTTAATATTGATTAGAAATTATTAAATATTAATATTTAATATTTAATATTAATACAAAAAGTGTTAATATTCAGTATATTAAATATTAAAATATTTTATAATAAATATAGTAGTACGGAGGTCCCTAATAAAAGTTCTTATACCTTCCTAATTAGAAAGTTTAGGGATAATAATACTTATTTACTACTTTTTATATTTTTATATATTATCCTATTAAGTATAAATTAAAAATCTAATAAAGAATTTTTAATATATATAGTATTAGGCCAGTAAATTAATCTTTAAAAGTTTGTGTGCCTTAATATATATTGGAATATATAAATAGAAGTTACGTAGTTATGCATTATTAACATATTGTCGTTATATATTTAATTAGTCATCCTTATAATAACTAATTAACCCCCTATTTAGGTATCGCGATCCTTATAATTCTCTGCTTTTAATACCTATTTGTCACAGTACGTGCAGAGGGTCAAAGGTAACTGTGACTGTGTATCATTGACAAACGATGTCGTGTGAGGATCTATGTACAGGAGACGAGGCAGGTATATATACGTGTTGCTCAGGGGTCAGGTCCGTGCTCATGCATACGCGTAGCCATAACAACGCGTCAGGTCAGTGCTGTGACACTATTAAATACTAGATAAATCTACAATTAATAGGCTACATAAGTGCACTTAGGTAATACTGATAATATATACTAAGTAGACTCTAGTATACGCTATATAGGCTGTAAAATACGCATCCATACTTATATATACGTTAGTTTAAAACTTCCTAATTAGGAAGGTATAAGAACTTTTATTAAGGACCTCTATATTGTTCTATTTTATTACCTATATATTACCTATTACCGATACCTCTATCTACTTAAGTATTCCTTCTTGGAACAAGTTGCGTTCCTAGTTATCTAAGTAAAAGTGCCGTCTATTAGCCTATACTGCTCTAGCCTCCTTTTTCTATCTTAAAATATAACGCGTTCCTACTTTTCTACTATATATACCGTTCTTTTCAATTGTGCGTTATATAGATAATATTTATTTATCTTTACCTTGTACTAAGCATTTTTTTAAGGTTGTTTAATTATTACTAACTCCTCTTCTAAAGGAGGATTACTGGTAATAGCTCTTTAACACTTTAGCTACTATAGCTTAATACCCTACTCTAGAGCGTATTTATATATTAGGATCCGCTTTAGAGCATAATACTATTATAAATATAGGCAGCGTTGGCTTAGTACAAAATGGTCTATAAATAATACATAAGGGTGTTACGGACGCTTTAAGTACGATGTTATAACTACTTGGGGAAGAGTTGTAGGAAGCTAGTTAGTTAATATAGGTATGGTCTAGGATGGATCTGGTAAAACTATATAATAAGAAATGGTAAGTAAGTCATATAATGTTATATATAGTGTACGAAGTATACGCAGTATATACCCATATATAATACGTATAATATATACCTTATGTATAAGAGAGGTTTTCTTAGGAGTATAGTTATATATTTAAAGGACCTCAGTCCCTACCATAGATAGTTCTCTCCTTATAGTGAATCTTAGAATATAATTGGAGTTAATCTATTGGGTAACTACTCCACTAGTTATTAATATATTGTTAATACTGTTCTTACCTATATACCTAGCCTAATAATAGGACCCACCGTAGTTCCTACTATAAGGTTCTGTTATATATTTACTACCAAGGTTATAGTATTAAATAAGATTAAATAATATGCCACCTAAAGTACTAGTTATGACGACGTTGACGGCAGCTATAGCCTTAGGGGGAGGAGATACCAGTATAGTAGATATAGATTCTTAAGTGGTTATATAAGGTTAGTTATAAGAAATGGTTAATTACTTATAAGATAATAATAGGATATTTAAAGAACGCATTAATGGAATTAGAGTAGTAAAAATTAAACTACCTTTAATTAAACGGTTCTTAGGAGAAAAGTTAAAGCTTAAGGGATTTCTAATACAGATGCACTTTAAGGTAATACAGGAAGGAGCGAAGTTAGCAATATTGTTAGATTAAGTAGCCTATGCAGGATTGTTCCTAACAGGGAGAGCACTTAAGTGGTTTAAACTATACCTTATGGAAATATAGGCTAATGGCATAACAACTACTAACTAGGATGTATAGTATATATTTACTAGTTAGAACGGGTTCGCAGAATAACTAACGTAGATATTTAGAGACCTAGAGGCCATAACTATAGCGGAACAAAAGCTTCAGAACTTAGTATAACGTACTTTAGTAATTAAGTATATAATATAGTTTTAAACACTAGCTATATAGGTTAAGTGGAATAATAGGGCGCTTATAGCATAGTATAAGTAAGGACTTAAGGTTAAAGTTTAGGACGCAATTATCCTTATAGAAGATGCGGATACTCTAAGAGAGTTAATAGACCAGTTAATAAAGATTAATAATAGGATCTATTAAAGGGAATAAGCTAAGAAGGGGTAAGATAGAGTTCTATAGTTATATAAGGCGTAGAGTACGCAATGACAGATATAGAGTTATAAACTATGGAATAGCGCAGAGCTAATGGACCTAAGCAGTACTAAAAAAACCTAAAAGTGGGGAAAGAAACTATAGAAACCTAAAGGTTAAGAATTAAGTAATTAAAGGACCTAGGAGTAGAGGCTAAACTAGGGATCTTAGTAGTAGAAGACGTTTAGGCGGACTCTATAGCAAAAAAAATGGTTTAAAGATAGGGCTTATATAAATTGCGGAAAATAAGGTTATTTCGCTAGAGACTATAGAGGTGGTTAGAGTAACTATATAGTAAAGGGAACCCAACTAGTAGGAGACATGTATATATAGAGGGACGATAGTGCACTGTAAGGAATAAAGGAATGTTTAATTAACAGTTTTGCGTATTATTATAACAACGCATACTAAATTTATAAGGACGCTAAGTATAGCGCAAGCTATTGGCTATAGGAGCTATTGTTATCTAAGTTTAAAGGAACTAATAAACCAGCTCGTAGATCGGATATTAAAGACGATAAATTTAATATAGGCGAAGCATTTACTAACAAGGAGGCAATAAAGGCAGCTTACTAGGAGTATATAGACCTTAGAGAAGTTAAAATAGAAGTAAAAACTAAGACCGTTACAGAATAGGGTTTAGTAATAGGTATTATAATATTGTTGGATACAATTTCTATCGCTTTATAAGATAATAGGAGTAATGTTTAGAAGAAACTAAGTAAGTAGACAACTACTAGTGCTAGCTTATTACTTAATAAAGGTAAAAGGCTATAGGCTTAAGATTCTTAAGAAGAGATAAGAGAAGCTTAAGACTCTTAAGATAAGATAAGACACACTTAAGGACCTATAATGGACAAAAACCAATGGGAAAGAGCAGCTACTTAGTTTATAGATAAATAAATAAGTATAGGACGTAAGTTTAAGAACTACGAGTTTAGGGAACGAATAAGAACATTAGCAATTCTAGATAAACATGGTATTCAGCCTAAAGATTAAATAGTTAATACTAGGATTAAAAAGCAAGACGACTACGAAGATCTAGCTGTAAGACGTAGAAAATAAGAAACTATAGATAAGTTTAGAATAAGAATTGTTATATAGCAAGAGCAAAAGCTAGATAAAAGGTTAGCTATACTAGGTTATATAAGGGACAGAGCACCCGTATAAAGAGTTACTAATAGACTAAGTGTAGGGATACCTAGGGTAAAATAGTTAGATAAACTGGAATAAGAAGAGGATCTAGATATCCTAATTAGGTTTAAAGAAAGACATACTAAAGGATATTACGATGTAGTGATAATAAGGTACTTTCTAATAGATAGACTATATACACTAAACTAGTTGTATGAAAAGTGGTATAGGCAAAGACATAATAATAAATGGGAAGACTTTTATATGTAGCTAGATGAAAAAGTTGTCTAAGACTAACCTATTACGGAAAAACGCATAAGTTATATTAAAGGAGCATTAATTATAATATTAAGGAACCTAGAAGAGGGATCTAGGGACTAGAGAAGTAAGCAACAAATCTTAGTACCTGTAGTAGAGATACTAGTGGTTAGGTTAACTAGGTATAGGTTTAAACTTAAGGATATAGACGAACTAAGAGTTAACCTAAAACATGCAGCATATTATACACTATTGTAGATAGCTTTTATGGATGATATGTATAATATGTATAGAGCACTAAAAGATAAAAACTGGAAGTACCTAGTAAGGATATATTAGGCACTAGAGGAAAAGCGGTTTAGGAACGCTAAGTATATATATAGATGGTACTTAGTAGAAGTATAAGGTTAAGGAGACTTAATACTTTAACTAGAAAGATTCCTTATGGAAGAATACCTAGACGGATAATAGTAGTGGAAGTGCCTAGAAAACACTTATCTATAGCATATAAAGGAAAAAAAATAAACTAAGTATTGGCCTAAATTGGACTAAGTATAAACAGGATCTAGTAGCTAATAGTTAGAAAAAGAGAAGGTGTATAAAACTAGAGGGAACTAGTATTAGAGCCTTAGACCCTTAAAGGAATATAAAATTAACACCTAAATTTAAGAGTTAAATGGCAAGATTAATAGTTCGAAGCATTAGTAGACAGTGGAGTAATAAGAAACTATATATTACTAAAGGTAGTAGAAAGGATGGGGTTACTATATAAACAGAAGGAACATCTGTATCCACTTATAACAATTTTAGGAGATTAGATAGCCTATAGAGGAGGTATTATCTATCTTAAAATAGGACCTATTTAGTTAATTATTAAAGGAAGACCAGTCAGAATGTCTTTTAATATCCTACTATTAGGATAGGACGAGGCGATACTAGGAATGCCTTAGTTATAGAAGTATAATTTAAAAATTAATTGGGTTATAGGTTAGGTCAATATTAAGAATACTTAATAATATAAAATGCGACAGCAGACTAAGTTAGTATGGTACTAAGTTAGAGCAATATACAAAGAGACTAAGTAAGGCTTAAGTTATATACTAAAGAGATACTACAAGTATGGCAAAAAGTTATGGTTACCAGAAAGTAAAAAGATGTTAGAGTATATAGCATAGGACTATAAGATAGAATTAAAAGAGGGAATAAGTCTAAAGTTCTTTCTAGTCTATAAGCTTACTAAAATAGAGTTAGTAGCGCTTAAAGAGTTTATCTAGGAAAACTTACGCAAGGGATATATTAGACTATTATAGTTATTAATAGGATATCTAGTACTGTTTATCCTAAAGAAAAACAGGAAACTTAGGATGTGTATAGACTATAGATAGTTAAACAGCATTACTAAAAAGGATAGGTATCCTTTACCCTTAATTAGCGAAATCTAAGACAGGATAGGCAACGTAAAGATTTTTATAAAGATAGATCTAAGATAGGCGTACTATTAGATTAGGATTAAGGAAGGTAATAAATAGAAAGCAGCCTTTAGGTTAAAGGAAGGACTATATAAACCATTAGTTATGCAATTTGGGCTTATAAACGCACTAGTAACGTTCTAGAAGCAAATTAATAGTGTGTTAGGAGAACGCCTAGATAAGTTTATTATAGCATACCTTAATAACATTATTATTTACTTAGAAAGTAAGGAAGAATATAGAAAACACGTTAAATAGGTCTTAAAAAGACTATAGGAAGAATAGATGCTAGTAGCAATTAAGAAATATAAGTTCTTTATAAGGAAAACCAATTTTGTAGGATTTATTATTAAGCTAGGGAAAATCAGCATAGACCTAAAGAAAGTTGAAGCTATAGTGAGTTGGTAAGAACCAGAGAATGTTACGCAGTTAAGGTTGTTCCTAGGGTTTTGTAACTATTATAGGAGGTTTATAGTATAGTGGTTAAAAAGTATTAAGCCATTTATAAGGCTAATAAAGAAAGAGGAACTATAGGGTTAGGGTAGTAAGTAGAAGAAGCTGTTCTAGGGACTTAAGGAGTTATTTACCTAAGAGCCAGTCCTTAAGATCTATTAACTAAAGTTAGAAACAGTTGTTAAGATAGACGCATTAGACTTTATACTAGGAGTATACTTGCTATAGAAGCACCAGGACATATAGCATCTAGTAGTATACTATAGTTGGAAGATAACACCACTAGAGTTAAACTATGACATCTATAATAAGGAGTTGTTAGGTATAGTAGTAGTACTTAAGAAATAGAGAGCATTCTTACAAGGCACAGAAAGACCATTTATGGTTAAAACAGACTATAAGAACCTTATAGGATTCCTAATAATAAAGGAACTTAACTAAAGACAGGTTAGATAGGCGGAAATGCTTACAGAATACCATTTTAAAATTCAGTATACTAAAGGTACAGATAATACACGAGCAGATACTCTAAGTAGAAAAGCTAAACTATAAAGTAATAAAAGCTATTAGAAGCTTTGTTACGAAAAGATTAAGACGGATTAATTAGGTATAATTACCTAAAAATTGCAGCAACTAAAGAAGGTCAGATCTATAAATTACTAGAGAGTAATTGGATATAGAAGATCTAAAAAGCATAGGTAGAGGATCTAGACTTAGAGCAATATAAAAATAGAGAAGTAATGTATATACCTAAGTCTATTATAGAAGAGTTTATTAAGGAATTCTATAAGGAAATAATATAAGGACATAATGGGTCTATAGAACTAGTGTTAAGACTTTAAGAGGAGTATATTATTTAAGAAATTTGGGGACTAGCAAGATAAGTTATAAAAGAATATCTAGATTGCTAAAGGAATAAACCAATAAGGTATAAGCTGTATGGAGGGCTATAACCTGTTAAAATACTAGGAAGACTGTGGGAGGTTATATTATAGGACTTTATTATTAAGTTACTAAAGTTAAAAGATCCTATTATAGGATAAGATTATAATGCGATCTTAGTAATAGTAGATAAGCTAATAAAGTGGGGGTACTTTATAGCATACACTAAAGAGATATTAGTAGAAGATGTTGCTAGAATCTATATAAAGAAAGTATTTATAAGACACGGAGCACTAGATAAGATTATATTAGATAGAGATCTAAGATTTATAATAGCATTTTAGGAAGTGTTTTTAGCAGAATAAGGAGTTTGTGCAGCAACCTCTACAGTGTATTATCCGCAGATAGATGGATAAATAAAAAGACTAAACTAGACACTAGAGCAGTATCTAAGGCATTATATTAATTACGTATAAAACAATTAGGTATTGTTATTACTAGTTATATAGTTTGTATACAATGTAACACTATAAGAAGGAATGGGGATATTACTATTTAAGGCAAACTATGGGTATAAACTAAGAATATTGTTATCGCCATAATAAGTAAAAAAGATAAGTAGCACAGCTAAGTAAAGAATGGAGACGTTAATGAATCTTTATATAGACCTTATAGAAACAGCCAAGCTAGTATAGTAAAGGATAAAAAAGTACTATAATGCTAAGAGATCTAAGGGACCAGATCTTAAGGAGGGAGATAAAGTATAGCTACTACACAAAATTTTTAAAAGTTGATAACTAAGTAAGAAGTTGGACTATGTTAGACTAGGACCTTTTAAAATTAAGTAAAGAATTTTATTGGTTATGTATAAGTTAAACCTACTAGCTAAAATAAGGATCTACCCTATATAATATATCGCGATGCTAGAACTAGCATATGGGGATGTTAAGCCACTAGCTTATAAGGCAGACATATATAAAGGATAAGAAGAAGATAAGTAGCAAGTTTTAAAGATTATTAGTTATAAGGATGTAGATAATAAAATATAGTATAAAGTAAAATAGATAGGCTATAGTAAGACTACCTAGGAACTACTAAGCAACCTAGAGAATGCTATGGGAAAGGTACGGGAGTATTAGAAGAAAGTAGGTTAGGTAACATTAATAAGAAAGGATTATTAAAAAATAAGTTGCCTAAGGGGGACCTAAGAGGAGCAATTACTAAGCTACTTAGAGTTGTTTCCCTTATAGGAGGAGAGCTAGTCCTTTTATTACCTAACTTATTAAGACCCTATTAAACTAGTTTCCACTCCTTAGAATAAACCTTCTTATAAACCTTCTTAAGATAGGTTAACTGAGTAAACGCAACCTACTAAGACTTAAAGGAGTGACGTTAAGCCTTAAGGGCCTAAGCGGTCTCTTTAGTAGAATAGTGGAGTTTGGCACACATAGTGGCTAACTTAGACTTAAGCTTTATAGTGGCAGATTAAATACAAGACCCTATAATAAGTTACTTAGGGAACTTAAAGACTGTTAAGAGTTATAGGATGTGTATATTTAGCGTTAGAAATAGAGCAAACGTCATAAAATAATTAAATGTTTGCTTTAGTACACTCTAAGTAAAATAAGGGTTGTTAAGATAAAGGACTTGCTATTATAATACATACTAACCCTGCTTTCGCACAATGAGAATATGGAGACGATATTATCTTACTAAGCGACAGTATAGCAGCCATAGTGTGAGTATAATGTTGCGCTTATAAAGAAGAAGAAGCTTTAGGTATAATAAGCAGGGATATTAACCAGACTAATTAAACGGACATTACACCTCTAGTAGACGACTTAGAGATATTAGAAATCTTTAGGAACAAAGATAAAGAGAAGGGAGATAGTGTTATAGACGCTTTAAGTATAATATTATAACTACTTAGGGAAGAGTTATAGGAAGCTAGTTGGTTAATATAGGCACGGTCTAGGATAGATCTGGTAGAACTATATAACAAGGAATAGTAAGCGAGTTATATAATGTTATATACAGTGTACAAAGTATACGTAGTATACGCCTATATATAATACGTATAACATATACCTTATATATAAGAGAGGATTTCTTAGGAGTACGGTTGTGTATTTAAAGGACCTTAGTCCCTACTATAGATAGTTCTCTCTTTGTAGTAAATCTTAGAATATAATTAGAGTTAATCTATTAGGTAACCACTCCACCAGTTATTAATACGTTGTTAATACTGTTCTTACCTATATACTTAGCCTAATAATAGGACCTACCGTAGTTCCTGCTATAAGGTTCCGTTATAAAGGAGGCCTAAATATATAAGAACGTACTAAAAATGCCTTAGGCTAAATATATACCTCTCTTTAGTTATCCTAGCGACTTTAAAAGGATAGATATAGTAGAGAAGCGGCAGGCAATTTTAGTATATATAAAGAGCAAAGAATCTAGAATAAACGGCATCTTTAAGTCCTAGTACCAGCTAATGGAAATTAATAAGTAATTTACGTGCTAGCAAAACGTTAGCTACTAGTTATACTTTGCTATTATAGGATGGCCAGAGCCTAACTATATAGTTTATAACTACACTTCTTAGGACAGCTGTAAGAGAATATAGGCGATTCTTAACTAGCTAGAAAAACTTACTCTTTTTAGGTTTTCTAATAACCTAGAAGTATATAGCCTATGCTTCTAAACAAACTGTTTATATAGGGATATTAGGATTGCATATTAGATATATATAGCAGAGTCTAAGGAGGTTAAAAATTACTTAAAAGAGATATTAGAGTCCTAATAGCAACTAAATAGCCATTATGAGAATAAGGTAGTAGTAAGGCAGATAATTACGGCTCTCTATATATATAATAACTAAGTTCTTAGAAAAATAGTTATAAAAAAGCTCTCTAATAAAGATAGAGTAGATATTAGTGTAGAAAACCAAGTACTCTTCTAGTTTAAACAATAGATATCATTTTATAGCAGCTCTGTTTTAAGGCTCCTTTTCGTGTTTAAGATGCTAGTATGTATATTTAACTTTCAGCAAAAGAGGTAGTCGGAGATATAGCTATACTAATAAAATAATAACAAGGCTACCTATTGCGCGTTAGTTAAAAGCTAGCAAGAGCTATCTAAATAGGGGTAGAATAATAAGTAGGAGCTATAGGACTGGACAAAATCGCTAAATTAATAAATTAGTAAGTATAACTTTTATATAGGTTAAAGGCTAGATAGTCCTTATATTAATTATATATTAAAAGCATATAAAAGGGGTAGGGCGGCGCAACGCAAGGTTTAACTTAGTAAGGCTATTCACCTTAAAGGGTATAAGGCTTAGGGTGGCTGCTAGGATTATAGTACCCCTTAGGAGTTTTACTAGAGATAAGAGAAGAGGAAAAATAGAACATAGAAGTTAAATAGGTTAAAAAGGTGCCAATATAGGCAGCTAGTATATAACACGGTAATTGGGCTCTTTTAGTGCAGTAATAGTAGGTATAGGGTGGATGTTTATACAGTAATAGAGGAAGAGGGGGATAAGGAATATATAGGTCTAGATAATAAAGATATAGCAGCATAGCTATATAGGGGTATAACGGTAGCAGGGGTTAAATGTTTAGAGATTATTTAATAATTTTTAATATAGATAAGGATGGTATAGAAAGCAAAACTATCCTAGGGCTATAAACTAACAATTTAATCTAGAGGCGAGTATTTAGTATATATTATAAAAAACATAAAGCAGTTTTGTTAACAAGTTGTGACTTAGTTTTAGCATATTAATATACCAAACTAATTTTTTTTCCTCTACTCTTAAACTTTAGGTTAAGAATAGAAAATTTTAAGTAGTTTTTATATAAAAAGCTATTTCGATATATTAACATGCCGAACCATTTTTTTTAACTAATACTACTTTAATTCCCTATAGGGAGCAATTAATGCAAGGCTTATTATCCAACAGTAATTACTATACTGTGATTTAGTACTCTTACTAATATATAATATTAGTTAGTGCTATCGCGCATATAAATAGCGGGCGTGCTAATAAACAATAGTAGAAACTGTTAGAATATATAAACAGAGGTTATGTGGTTATTTATATCTCTAATTAGTTATCCTTATAATAACTTATTAGCCCCCTACTTAGGCACTACAATCCTTACAATCCTTTGCTTTTTATACTTATTAAACACTAAATAAATTTATAATTAATAAGCCATATAAGTACACTTAGGTAATACTAACAGAAACAAATATAGAAGGAAAGTTTATATCTCCTAAGGTGTTACACCTAAGGCTAAAATTAATATAGCTATAGGTATTTAATTATATAGAGATAGGAGATAGCGTATTACTAGTTTACTAGGTTCCCTAAAACCCTTATAGGTTTACTATTTATTTCCTTTTTTAAATTGGCAGAGAAAAGGTTTAGCTAACCTATTATAACTTTATTCCTAATAGTAACGTATAAATAGTAGAACTTCTCCACTATATATAAGCCGTATATTTAGCTTAATAAAAGTCTATACCTATATATCTTATTGCACTTAAAGGTATATTTATAAGTTTAAGGAACAAAGACACTAATAACTAATATATATAACGCGTAACGCGTCCTATATATATATTCTAATAGCGAACCTAAATAAAGATATATAGACCAATCTAAAACTCAATTATTTAGTCTTCTTACTCCTTCCTCTTACAGTACTAAGCGTGTCTCTTAATATAGTTTTAGAAGATAGATCTATAATATCTTTCTATAGTTTATCCTAAGAACTAAAGAATAAAATCTATAAGCACGCCCTCTACCCAGCTAAAGGCGTTATAATTAAGCCAGATAGTTATAGTAACAATTTAAAATTTAAATGCATCCAGGCTATTGTATTAGGTATATTATATACAAATTCCTAGGTTTATAACGCTATACTACCAATTTTATATAGCGCGAATGTCTTTTCTTTAGAGGGGAGCTGCTCTTACGCCTTATGGTTCTTATAAACTCTTTCTAAATCTAGCTAATTATAGATTAAGAGGCTTAGTCTTTTAAGCAGACTTATAGTGGTAGACAACTATAATAACCAGGAGTATACAAAGACGCTATATAAGTTTATTATCGCCAATATACAGCTAGACAACGTTATACTAGCTATACTAAACAATATAAAAGCCGGAATAGAAGGAAAGGACAAAGGGCAATATAAATAGTTTATATAGACTTTATATAAGGATTTACTTTAGGCATTTAAGGAAGGCCAATTTCGCCAAATTAGGATTATGTACCTAAAGATATATAATAAAGGCCTTAGCGTTTACGGATTCTATGATATAGAGAATTATATAGAGGATATATTAATTAAGGAGTGCTAATAATGTTTATATAAGTGGAGGAGTTAGTATTAGGACAGTAGTATAGCTTATAAAGACAACCTTAGCGTAGTTTATAAGTATATTCGCAAGATATGGCATAGTATAGGATATACTATTAAACGGGACAGCAGCTATTAGGGAGAGGGTACTGCTTTAGTTATCTAACAAATATTAACACTAAAGAAGCGATATTGCGCGGACGCTAGATTAGTTATAAATAAAAAGAGAGCAAAGACTAAGGGAGTAGAGAAGAAGGAGGGAGGGCTAGGGAAAAAGATAGAAAAGAGAGAAGGCTCTTTCTTTAATATTCTTAAGGGTATAGGTAATAGTAGTGGTTTTTTAGGCGGCAAGGCGAAGAGAGAAAGACTTTTAATTAGTAAACTATTTATGTGGGACTAAGGGGTTATAAAGTATATTATTAGGGCTTATAAGTTGTGGGAGTATAAGAGTGAGCGCAGCGTAGGTAACTTTAGTAATAGGCCTATACTAAATAAACTAGAGCATTCTTTGGATTTCTAGTGGAATATAGGTTGCCAGCTATATAGGGTTTATAATTTATATAACGCTATAGGTAGCCACTAGCTAAATAAATATAGGCATTAAGGTAAGTCTAAAGAGGCGTAAAGGATGCTACAACTTCCATAGAAAGTGAAAATAAAGGCAGTAGGCGGAGAAAAGGTAGTAGGGTAGTATTATTCCTGCTTATTTCTATAGCAGCTCTGCTATAGGTTCTAGTATAGGAAGTAAATAGATTTAGAATAGGGCGGTAAATAAAAGGCAAAGGTAGAGGGTATATTTTATAAAGTTATAGGGTGCGAAAATGCTGAGGTAGCATAGCGGACTATTACAGTATTAATAGCGTTTAAGAATAGGGTGTTAGTTAAGGGTCTTTATAACTAGATAGCTTAGGTGGACTTAAATAACAAGGCAGTAATATAAAAATAGATAGGCAAGTAGTACTAACATAATAGCTTTAGTATCCCTAGGATTTTATATATACTTAAGATACTAGAGGGAGTATATAAGGAGTTAATAAAAATTGCTAAGTATAATAAGTATTGTAATATAGAGGAAGAAAAGAGGGCGGAATTCTACTTTTATTAAAAATTACAAGTTTAAGGATATAGTTGTATGGTTAGGGAGGAAGATTTAATAGGGTAGAGTAGAGAGTATAAAGGTGTGTAAAGTATTTATAGAGTTTTTGTTAGATATAGGGATATAAAGAAATTAATTTGTTTCAATATATAAACATTATAAAAGAGGTTAATTTTAGCATATTAACATTGTAAAAGAAGTTGATTTCGGTATATTAATATACCAAAACCCCCTTTAACATTAGGTTCTGACTTAGTGCTAAGTAATAAGTGAATTTCCCATATAAAAGTACAGCAAGTAAAGTATATAGGTTATGCAATAAGTGACCTAGCAATTAGTTGCGACTATAAAGCTGGATTTTTATAGGCTAATGACATAGAAGCGTTATAGAAGGTTCCCCTGTAATACTATCCTTAAGTAAAGCTTCGCTAGACGTGCTACTTAATATTTAAAAGTATTGCGTCCCCTTAATGTGGCCCTCTGGGTTAAACATGGCGACTATAAATATCGCAACACCTCACATGGTTGTATTCTTTAAAGCTGGGCGGGTTCTAGACTTTATTAAAAGTATATATCTAATTGCATCCTGCTCTAGTAATATACTAGAGGCGGCGTATAGAGGAAGCCTATTTATAATAGCTATTACTGTGATATGGCAGACTGCAACTTTATTACGTAGCACTGCTTTAGGGTAGGGTGGAATATTTTATAAATTGGAGGATAGATTCTTAGTAATAGTAACTATAGTAGTATAATTTAGTGCACTTATTAATATTAATATTAGGGGTTATTTAGTTGCACCTCCATTATAAATATAGAGGCTCCTATTATGGGGCGCGGAATAGTAGCAGCTGAATGTATGTATTTAAGGAGTCTATAAGACGTTACGCGATCGATTATAAGGGTTAAGGGCGTAAGGAGGTGATATACCTATGCGTAGCTAACGTAAGCTATACGTGAGGTGTATGCAAGAGCACGGGGCTCTCTTATGGAGGCCCCTACAGTAGGGTTCTGTGACAGCTCTATATTATAACAGAACTGGAGCTTGTTGTTTAGTAGATCTAACGCCGTTTAAATATAGAGCTCCTCTATATTGGTAAGCGCGTCAAATTTGTAAGCTATACCGTATATAGTAGTTAAAATGAGGTTCTTAGCTCCGTTTTAATATATAGCTTTAAGCTTCCGTTATATATTCCGTTTTAAACTAGAGCTCTTGTATATACGCCTAAGTAATGACCCTATACACCCTAACCGCCACTAATTATAAAATAGGCGACGCTAAAATATATATAGATTCTATAACGGAGGCAATTTACAACTAAATAAACCCTTAGTACTGTTGCATATGCACTATTAATATTAGGTAAAGCTTAGACCACGCGCATTATATCTCCTATTAAGGATGGCAATTAGAATACTATCTTGAGAGTCTTATAATATATCCCTTATATAACTATACATTATAATAGGCTCTTAATATGCTAAAATCAGATTCTTTTATATATTAATATACTAAAATTAAGTCCTTTAATCTAAAAAGCATACATGATTTTTGGAAAGGGTTTTATAAAAAGTGTATTTAGTATATATATATATATATCTAGAATTAATGCCACTAACTTATTAAATAGGTGGGGAAGAAATATGTTTAATAGGTAAGGAAGAAACGTATTTAATAGGTAAGAAAGAAATATATTTAATAGATAGGGGAGAAATATCCTTAATAGTTAGTATAGCATAACGCTTAAATAGCTAGACTATGTCAGAAAGATGTATTTCCTGTAGTTAATTATCACTTAGGTGTTTAATGGGAAGATAACTATATAGCAGCTAGCGGCCTATTAAGGCATTTTGTATAGAGTGCTCTATTAGTTAACCAAACTTAATGGCGTCTAGGTAAAAGCGGGTAATAAAGTTAAGAAATACTTTAAATATAGCTAATAAGAGGCGCTCTATAAAAGAATTTAGTAGTTTAGATATAGAAATAAGAGCAAGAATACTAGAACTAAGTGTCTCCTATATATAATACTATTGGTAGCCCTTAGCAAGACACTTTGTAAAGTAGCGCTATTACTTAGCAGATGGAGTAGACGAGTCAACTAGCAATAAAGAAGGTATATTAGTAGATAGGTAGAGTGTATTAAAGAGCTGCTTCTTAACTAAAGAGGCGTCGCTAACACCTCTATGCTGTGTGGTTAATAATATATGGTCTAGAAGCGCTTCCGTGTTTCGATAACAGTTATAGAGGTATGCGAGGTAATGGTAATAAAGAATATCTTAAAGTATCCTAGTTACTTTAATGGTGGCAAGGTTAAAGAAAGCCTTTTAGAAACCAGATAGGGTGGTGTTTATATTCTAGCTAGTAGAGGTAAAAGTAACTAAGGACTACAATAATGCGGTTAGGAGGTTTAAATCTATAGTGTAGTTTTTTCGCCAGTGGGTAAGTATGGCCTTTAGGTTCTTAATAGCTTCCCTACTAGCAATAGCACTCACCCTATAGACTAAGGCAGACGCCTTTTATCTACTGATTTCTATATAGTTAGGCTGTTTAGCTAGCCAGGCGAGTTTCGTTCTATTTTCCCGTATATATATATCCTGCATATTATCCTCTTCCTCGGTTATAAATATATTAGAAAGTATATTTTCTAACCTTTTATACCTTTCCCTTTCTTTACGCCTGTTTATATTACTAATGGTTATAATATACTCTGGCCCTAGTACAGCTGTATAGTCCCTTGTATGCTTAGTAGGCGGTTAAGATAAAGAAGTATTAGATATAGGCCTTTTATCTCTATAACTGGCACTTTTGTCATTTGTGTCCCGTGGGCTGTTTACTATAGACTAAAAATATACTAGGCTACTATAGTTGCTGTTATCCTTACTTTGCGGTTAAGAGTCTAGAATGGTGTCGTCTGGGTTAACCGGCTTACGTCCTTATTTAGGCTTAGGTTTGAGTTATAGAAAGACTTTAGGCCTATAGGACTGGCGGATCCACTATAAGGCATCTTTATGTAACTTTACAATAAAGAATAAGAGGCTAGGGTTGGTGCTATCGCGTACCTAAACTATGGGGGTGTTGGTGCCAATAAATAGTACAGGAAGTAAATATAGAAGGAAGGTTTGTGTCTCTTAGGGGGTTACGCCTAAGGCTAGAATTAATATAGGCATAGGTATTTAATTATATAGAGAGATAGGAGATAGTAAAGAGGTAGGAAATAGCGTCAAGCTAAGCTATAGGCTAAAGCTTAGGTAATAGGCATTATATCCTCCCTTAAGTATGGAGATTAAAACCTAACCTTTTACCTTTTAGAAGGCTCCCTATTTGCTTAAGTTGTAATTTATAGTAAGTATGCTAAATAGCTTGTATAGGAAAATAAGATTTAATAAATATAGAGGATTGCTATCGCCTAGCCAAGGTTATGTTATCTAAACTATAAACTAACTTGGCTATAAAGCTAACGAGTTACTAAATCTCTAGAGGCTCTTGTAACTAGCTTATATTAGGATCCTACTAATATATATAGGAACGCGAAGAATACGGCTATATACTATAGAGAATAATATAATAGTAGACGTGGATTTTCGCCGGCTAATAGCAGAGAAGCGCTATAGAAGGTTTCCCTATAACGCTATTAAGTGAAGCTTTATTAGACATTATGCCTTAATATTTAAAAGTATTGCGTCCCCTTAGCATAACGCTCTGTATTAAATATGGCGGCTGCTACACCAGTATAAATATGGCGCGATACCTTATATAGTTATATTCCCTTAAAGCTAGGTGGGTTAGGGAAATTCTAGAATTTATTAAAAGTATAGGTCCAATTATATTATGCCCTGGCGATGTAACAAGGCCGGCATATAGAGGAAGGCCTATTAGCGGTCTCTTTATTTATAATAGCTATAGCTGTGATATGGTAGACTGTAACTTTCTTATAGTTAATGTGGACTCTATTAAGCAGTACTACTTTAAGTTATATAACTAGAAGCGTAAGCTTATTAAGAGTATCCCCTACTGGGCGGCTAAGCTATAGACGCTATAGGCCAAGACGCAGTATATTAAGTACTTTATTGTTATCCCTCTGGATCAGAATAGCAGCAGTAGTAATAGCAATAGTGCTATTAGCAGCAGTAAGATAGCTTTGTTTAGTGCTATAAAAGCGAAAAGTGGTTAGAATATATTACAGATCTAGTTTAAAGAAGCGCAGGATAAAAGAGCAGAGTGGTATAGCTAGGTGCAAGTACTGGTACACATTTTAGAGATTATGCCGTGGCTAAAGTTAACTGGATATTATATTTACCTTACGGAATTAAATATAGAAGATCTGCCTTAATTATATAGGCTTCTAGATGTGTACATTAGGAAAATATTCGCAGGATAAGATTTAAGTAGACTTTGATTTTCGCGTTTCGCGTAATTAATATGCAATTTGACCAACTTGACACGCAATTGACTAACTTGACACGTAATTAACCAACTTAATACGCAATTTAACCAACTTAATATATAATTAACCAACTTGACACGCAATTCAACCAACTTAATATGTAATTAACCAACTTAACACGTAATTCGACTAACTTGATATGCAATTGACCAACTTAACATATAATTTGACTAACTTAATATGCAATTAACCAACTTAACACGTAATTTAACTAACTTGACATGTAATTAACTAACTTGATAACTTTAAAAGCTAACTATATATTTCTTAACACGCAATTAACCTACTTAGTAACTTTAAAAGGTAACTATATATTTCTTGACATGCAATTAAGGTAAAGTTATATGCTATATATTTAACTATTATAT
>Ga0307507_10000779_pt1 | contig 70265 bp, 22 predicted proteins | sample 7_EM_MG_FD_207223 | JGI IMG/M metagenome (GOLD analysis project Ga0307507, IMG submission 207223) | Populus trichocarpa ectomycorrhiza microbial communities from riparian zone in the Pacific Northwest, United States - 7_EM | ecosystem: Host-associated > Plants > Roots > Unclassified | place... | reverse complement strand
AGAGATATTGCGAATAGCTTTAAGTGCAAGGAGGCGACCCTCCTCCTAGCAGCCACTACATCTAATTCTGCTAGCTCTACATACTAACTTAGGCGAAGCTTAAGCGAAATTAGATGCCATCGCTGCTGCGACACTGAACCTCGCTGACCCTGTACACCGTCCTGGCGCATCCGGTTGAAAGCGTTGCCGATCGTTCGGAGAAACCCGCCTGTTTTACTAGGCAAAATGGGGTTAATCTCCGACAGACTAGCACGCTTAGAAAAACTACCAATATTAAAATTAAATGAAGCTTTTAAAATCAAAGGATTGTGTAAGTTTTTGCCTATCTACAGATTGGTACGGAGTCGCGATTAAGCAATCGTTAAATTACTAAACGAGTATCCAATTGCGTCCTTTAAGCTCTTACCTAAATCTACCATTTAGTGTGACGGCGCTGGGGCGCGTCACCTAGTCAGGGGTTCGCTTACGACTTGGCATGTGTATATAGACGTGGCCTCACCACCTTCTCTTGCTCCTCACCTTGATATCTTCGTAATACAGCATTTGTTCAAGCACACGTTGCATTCGTTCAAGCTTTGGTTCAGAGGCATTTGTTCGAGCCGTGCGGCATTTGTTCAAGCCGTCACATTTAGTAATGCCTCCTCTGGCTTTAATTACATCGCGTACGCGTTGCCTTATAGATGCAGTAAGGCGGTAAAGATCTTCTGTGTAATCTTCTCCTACTCTTCCTAAATTGCCTGCTGTATTTGCTGCTCCGTATAAGGCCTATTACAACGCTGGGCAAGTCACTCCTTTATAATCTTCTAGAGAGCTTTAATTAGGTTAAGATTGGGGCTATTTGGTGGCTAATTAAGGACCGCAATTTAATCGGCTTTAAACTTGGCTTTGGTAGATTAAGCTGTATATAGGGTAGCGTTATCCACTTATACGATAGATGGGGTAGAATTAGAGGCTTCATTGGCGTTAAAATACGTATAAAACTCTGTATTGTAGTGGTCGTAGAACTCCTTTAGCTTTAGGTAGATGTGCGATTGGAAGCCTAAAGCTGTAATATTGCCCCATTTCCGCTTATTCTAGAAGATAAGTAGCCCTTTCTTAATACCCGCAAAGCAAGCCTAAATTAATGTATAAGGTGTATTTTAAAGCCTTAGTTAAAGGCAGTAAGGGTAAAATTGTTTGTGAGGCCTTTAAGTTATATAGACGCATTAGTGTCCACCGTAATATATTATAGCTTTATCTGTCTATATAATCTTATACTAATCTTTAAATATCCAAGATCTTACTTATTTAGCAAATGTAAGTTACTACTAGCGCTATTATAGAGTTAGCTAAGGCTTTTAATAAGCGATATATTACTAGAAGCCTTCCTTCTTAAGCATTTAGCTAATTGTGGAGTTAGATATATAGAGTCCTATCTCTATAGAGAGTTTGGTATAAGTAGCAGTACGTGCCCAATTATAAGACTTAATAAAGTTAATCAATTAACAGCGCGCAGGCGTGTTAAATTTAAGGAAATTTCTATAGCTACCACATTGCGGAGTTAATGGCTTATTTTTAACTATATATATAGTTAATAGAGGCTCTTATAGAGTAGCAGCGATTATAGTAAAAGGTATTAAGAGAACGTTTCTAAAGGCTTTAATTGTATACTATATTTTGTATAGCACAGAGCCACGCTAGCAAAGATTACGCGCCTATGTAATTGCGCTCCTTTAATACTTATTAATATAGCGGTAACGTCGCTTAATCCTTTCCTCCTTATGCTGTAACTCTCTCTAAGCTTTATGTAGTGTATTCTAAAGGGTTTAATTACGAGCTTAACGCTTCCAGTAATTAGGTAAGAGAGAAGGTGACCTAGGAGGAGGGAGAGAGAACAGATTTAATATAGGTGTACTTAGTGCGTCTATTAACATTATATTAGGAATTATAGTTATAGGCATAGAGGCTTAGAAAGGCGAGATCTAATAGTAAATAATATTAGAGAGACTAGGTAGAGCTCTTTAAGTTAGCTAAATATCGCGCTTAGTATATAGTGGAGGAAGGGTAGAGGAATATATAGGTGGAGGTGTGCTTAGAGGCCTATTTTTATTAAGATTCTTAAAGGAGGCCATATTTTAAGAAGTGTATATAGATTAGTGCCAGACAAGATAGAAAAGTGTTTAATTTTAGTGTAAAAAGCGTTAATTTTAATACACGTAACTATAGAGCAATATTGTGTCCTTTTATACCACCTAAAGCTCGCTATACCTATAAAAAAGTCGTTCTCCCTTACCTAATTGCTTACTACAGTCACCACCTATCCCTTATATAATTATATATCTAATGACTTAGGGACGCTTATAAGACTCTCTGTATAAGGAAAACGCGTTATTTATTAAATTAAGAAGAGCTTTGTTATAACTTAAGTAGGAGAATACCTGATTGTTAATTAATACAACTAGCCGCAGTTACGGGCGCTTTAAGTACAATGTTATAACTACTTGGAGAAGAGTTAGAGGAAGCTAGTTAGTTAATAAAGGCATGGTCCAGAATAGATCCGGTAGAACTATGTAACAAGGAATAGTAACTAAAGTCATATAAGGTGATCTATATAATCTATATAATCTATAAGACCTATAACAAAGCAAATAGAGTAGACAGAGTAGGCGGAGTAAGGACTTTCTTAGGTGTATGGTTATGTATTTAAGGACCCATAGTCCCTACCTAGATAGTTCCTTTCTTTATAGTAAATCTTAGAATATAATTAGAGTTAATCTATTAGGCAACCACTCCACTAGTTGTTATTTGTACTTATTATATTATTAACTTCCTATTTACCTATATACTAAGCCCATTAATAAGTCTACCGTGGTATTTCCTACAAGGCTTTATTATACATTTACTACCAGGTTATAGTATTAATAAAGTTGAATAATATGCCACTAAAAGCACTAGTCACGACACCGTCCACGGCAGCAACCACCTTAGGCATAAGTGGAGACACTAGTATGGCGGATACTAGCTCACAACTTATTATAGTAGGTTAGTTATAAAAAATGGTTAATTAATTAACAGACAATAATTAAGTACTTAAGGGTTAAATTAATGGAATTGGAGCAGCTAAGGTTAAGCTACCCTTAATTAAACAATTCTTAGGGGAGAAGTTAAAACTTAAAGGGTTCCTTACGTAAATGCACTTTAAGGTTATATAAGAAGGGGCGAAGTTAGCAATATTAGTAGACCAAGTAGCATATACGGGACTATTCTTAACCGGAAGAGCACTTAAGTGGTTTAAACCTTACCTTACTAAAATCTAAGTTAACGGAATGATAACTACTAATTAGGAAGTATAGTTTATGTTTACTAGCTAGAATAGGTTTATAAAAAGGCTTATATAGATGTTTAGAGACCTAGAGGCAACAACTATAGTGGAGAGAAAACTTTAGAACCTAGTGTAATAAACTTTAGCAATTAAGTACACAACATAGTTTCAGACACTTGTAATATAGGTTAAGTGGAACAATAAGGCGCTTATGGTATAGTATAAATAGGGACTTAAGGCTAAAGTCTAGGACGTAATTATCCTAATAGAAGATGCGGAAACTCTATAAGACTTAATAGATTAGTTAATAAAGATTAACAATAGGATCTATTAGAGGGAACAAGCCAAGAAAGGGCAAGATAGAGTTTCACAGTTATATAAGGCGTAAAGTACGCAGTAATAGACATAGAGTCACAAACTATAGAATGGTGGGCTAGAGCTAATAGACTTAAGCAGCACTAAAGAATCTAAAAGATAAAATAAGAAACTATGGAAACCTAGAGGTTAAGGATTAAGTAATTATAGGACCAAGGAGTAGAGGCTAAACTAGGGATCTTAGTAGCAGAAGATATTTAGGCGGACTCTATAATAGGAGTAATGGTTTAAATTAGGAGCTTATATAAATTGCGGAAAATAGGGTTATTTCGCCAGAGACTATAGAGGTAGTTAGAGTAACTATGCGGTAAAGGGTACTAGGTTGTTAGAGTATAATAACGTAGATATAGGGATATTGCGCGGGACTAAGGAGTGTTCAATTAAGTACTTTACGTTTTGTTATAATAACGCATACCAAATTTATAAGGACGCTAAGTATGGCGTAAGCTATTAGCCATAGGAGATAGAGTTAAGAGGACTTAAGGGAACTATAGAGTTAGACAAAGAATAAGATTGACTTTATAAGCTAGATTAAGATGTTATAGTAATATATGGATAAAGATTAGCAACACTAATAATGGAGTTAGAGTACTTATTAATTAACAGCAATAAGGGAAAAAAAGGGACTAACTGGGAGTACTTAAACCTTAGTAACGCAATAGAAGCAGAGACTAAGACTACTATAGAACGCGGTTTAGTAACAGGCATTATAACACCATTAGATACGGTATTTATTACTTTATAAAACAGAAAGAGTAATGTCTAAAGTAGACTAAGCAAGTAGACGACTGCTAGTGCTAGCTCACTACTTAGTAAAGGCAAATGGCTAAAGGCTTAGGATTCTTAAGAAGAGATAAAAAACGCTTAAGATTCTTAAGATAAGATAAGACATACCTAAGAACCCATAATAGACGACAACTAATAGGAAAGGGTAGTAGCTTAGTTTAAGGATAAACAAATAAGCTTAGGATGATAGTTCCTAGGGAACCAGGAATTTAAAGGACAAATAAGGTCCATAACAGTCCTAGGTAAACACAGTGTTCAGCCTAAAGGTTAGGTAAATAACATATTAATTAAGAAGTAAGACAACTTTAAAGATCCTTTTAAAAGATAAAAACAAAAAGAAAGTATAAACAAGTTTAGATAATAAATTGTTATATAGTAAGAATAAAAGCTAGACTAGAGATTAGCTATACTAGGACGTATAAGGGACAGAGCTCTAGTACGAAAAGTTATAAATAGGCTGAGGGTAGGAATACTAAGAGCTAAGTAGTTAGATAAACTGGAATAAAAAGAGAATCTAGGAATTCTAACTAGGCTCGCAGAATAACATACTAAAGGTTACAATAATGTAGTAATAAAGAGATACTTACTAAGCTATACCGGAAGTGGTATAAGCAAGGAGGAAATAATAGGTGGGAGGATTTCTGTATATGGCTGGATGAAAAGGTTATACTAGACTAGGCTATATCTAAGAAGCAGATAAGCTATATAAAAGGGGCGTTAGTTATAATATTAAAGAACCTAGAAGAATAGGCTATAGACTAGAGAGAAATAATATAAGTATTGGTACTAGCAAACAATATAGTAGTATTTAGGTAATGTGGGAGAGGTTTAAACTTAAAGATAAGGATAAGCTAAGAGTTAACCTAAAGTACCCAGCGTATTACACATTGGCATAGATAGCGTATATGGATAATATGTGCAACATGTATAGGACACCTAAGGATAAATATCGCAAGTATCTAATAAGGATATATTGGGTAATAGACAAAAAGCGGTACAGAGACGTAAAGTATATACATAGTTGGCACCTAGTAGAACTTTAGGAGTTAGGCAACTTAATACTTTAACTGGGAAGGTTCCTTACAGAAAAATGCCTAGACAGATAATAGTGGTGGGAGTGCCCAGAGAATACTTATCTATAGCACATAGAGGAAAAGAAAAGAACTAAGTATTGGCTAAAGAAGGACTAAGTATAGTTAAGGACAGACAGCTAATAGTTAGGAAAAGCAGAGGCCTATAAAACTAGAGGGAGCTAGTAGTAGAGCCTTAGACCCTTAAAGGAGTTATAGGACAACACCTAAACCTAAGAGCTAGTTAGCAAGGTTAAAAGTTTAAAGTGTTAGTAGATAGTGGAGTAATAAGAAACTATGTGTTACTAATAGCAGTAGAAAGGATGGGGTTACTATATAGACAGAAAGAACACCTATACTCATTAATAATGATTTTAGGAGATCTAATAGCCTATAGAGGAGGCATTATTAATTTTAAAACAGGACTAATTTAGTTAACTATTAAAGGAAGACTAGTTAAGATGTCTTTTAATATCCTACTATTAGGGAAGGATAAGACAATACTAGGAATACCTTAGTTACAGGAATATAATCTAAGAATTAATTGGGTTATAGGATAGGTCAATATTAGGGATATATAATAACATAAAGTGCGATAATAAACCAAGATAGTATAGTACTAAGTTGGAGCGGTATACGAGGAGACTAAGTAAGGCTTAAGTTATGTACTAAAGAGATACTATAAGTATGGTAAAAGACTATAGAGCCCAAAAAGTAAAAAACTGTTAGAGTATATAGTATGGGACTATAAGATAGAGTTAGAACTAGGAATAAGTCTAAAGTTCTTCCCAATCTATAAGCTTACTAAAATAGAGTTAGTGGCGCTTAAAGAGTTTGTCTAGGAAAACCTATAAAAGGGGTATATTAGACTGTTATAGTTATTAGCGAGGTATCCAGTATTGTTTATCCTAAAGAAAAATGGAAAACTTAGAATGTGTATTAACTACTAATAGTTAAATAGCATTACTAGGAAGGATAGATATCCTTTACCCTTAATTAGCAAAATCTAAGACAGGATAGGCAACGCATAGATCTTTACGAAGATAGATCTAAGGTGGACGTACTATTAGATTAGAATTAAGGAAGGAGATAAGTGGAAGGCAGCCTTTATGTTAAAAAAAGGACTATATAAACTGTTAGTAATACAGTTTAGGCTTATAAATGCACTAGTAATGTTTTAGAAAAGAATTAATAGCGTGTTAGAAGAACACCTAGATGAATTTGTTATGGTATACCTTAATAATATTATCATCTACTTAGTAAGTAAGGAAGAATATAGAGAATATGTTAAGTGGGTCTTAAAAAGACTATATAAAGAAAAGATGCTAGTAGCAGTTAAGAAATGCGAGTTCTTTACTAGGAAGACCAATTTTGTTAGATTTATTATTAAACTAGGCAAGATTAGTATAGACCTAAAGAAAGTTAAAGCTATAGTAAGTTAGCAAGAACTAGAGAACGTTATACAGTTAAGGTTATTCCTAGGGTTTTATAACTACTATAGGAGGTTTATAGCACAGAAGTTAAAAAGTATTAAGCCGTTTATAAGACTTATAAAAAAGGAGGAACTGTAAATATAGGGTAGTAAACAAAGGAAGTTATTTAAGGAACTTAAAGAGTTGTTTACCTAAGATTTAATCCTTAAGATCTACCAACTAAAGCTAGATACAGTTGTGGAAACAGATATATTAGACTTTGCATTAGAAGTATGCCTACTATAGAAGTATCCAAATAGATGGCATCTAGTAGTATACTATAGTTAAAAGATAACACCACTAGAACTAAACTATAACATCTATAATAAGGAGTTATTAGGTATAGTTATAGCACTTAAAAAATAGAGAGCATTCTTGCAAGGTATAGAGAAACTATTTATGGTTAAGATAGATTATAAGAACCTAATGGGGTTCCTGACTATAAAGGAGCTTAACTATAGACAAGTTAGATGGGTAGAAATGCTTGCAGAATATTACTTTGAAATTTAGTATACTAAGGGTACTAAAAATGTAAAGGCGGACGCACTTAGTAGGAAGGCAGAGTTGTAAAATAAAGAAAAACCATTAAGGGCAATATTGCGTAAAGATGAAGACGGATTAATTAGGTACAATTATCCTAAAATTATAGTAACTAGGGAAGAAAGCTAGACCTATAAAATACTAGAGAGTGATTGGTTATAAAAGATTTAAGAAGTATAGAGTGAGGATTTAGATGTGGAGCAGTATAAGCACTAAGAGGCTATGTATGTGCTAAAGGAAATCGTAAAGAGTTTATTAGGGAATTTTATGGAGAAATAACTTAGGGACACAATAGAGCTATAGGCTTAGTATTAAGACTTTAAGAGGAGTACATTATTTAAGGAATCTAAGGACTAGTAAGGCAAGTTATAAAGAAATGTTTAAATTGTTAAAGAAATAAACTAGTAAGGTATAAGCTGTATAGAGGGCTACAACCTATTAAAACACTAGAGAGACTATAGGAGGTTATATTATGGGACTTTATTATAAAGTTACTAAAGTTAAAAGACCCTATTACCAGATAGAATTATAACGTAATCCTTATAATAGTAGATAAGTCAACTAAGTAGGGCTACTTTATAGCATATATAGAAGAAATCTTAGTGGAGGATATAGCTAAAATCTATATTAGAGAAGTATTTATAAGACATAGAACACTAATAAAGGTTGTATTAGATAGAGATCTAAGATTTATAGTAGCGTTCTAGGAGGTATTCTTAGTAGAATAAGGAGTTTAAGTAGTAATATTAATAGCTTACTACCTGTTACGGGACCACCCCGTAACACCTCGCACACGTCTACCTGTTTCCACCGTCTCGACCTCCATGTTAACGACTTAGTTAATTAAGACACGTGATGGCAATTTAAGGCAATTTGCTATTACGTGACGGCAATCTAAGGCAATTTGCTATTATATAACGGCAATTTACGGCAATCTGCCGTCCTCTACTATATTCCGCCGAATTCTGCCAAGTTCTGCTAGGACTACAACCTAAAGCCTATTCTGCCCTATATACGTGTTAACCAAGTAACCAAGTTAATAATATATGCCCTTTTCTTTCTGTTTTCTCACTTTCTTTCCTTATATAACGTCTTAACTTTATTACGCAGTTTATGTACATAGCTTAATAATATCTACTTTACTATATATTATTACTGCTTATGCTTACTCTGTAATACTACATTGCGTTAACCTTATATACTACCCTCTAAAATGTAGAACGACCCTAAAGCCCCTATAATAGCCGCCGGCATTATATCCGCACTCTAAGAACAATTGGCAGAGATATAGAAGTCCTTTATAGACGCCCTTGCACAGAACTAAGCTACTTTAACTTAACAATAAGCTAAATAAGAAGTACGACACCTGTAAATAATTAAGGACCTCTAAGAAGAAGTCCGCACCCTTAAAATGCCCACACTAGGGCTTTAAGACTAAACGCCTTCTCCAGAGACGAATATGTGGGACGAGAGTTCTAAACCTATAGTAACTGTTTACCCCGAACTAATTGCCGCACCGCAACGATCTAAATAACTACTAGACCCTCTAATATTCACTAGTAAATAATAAGAACTCTAATTATTCCTAAGCTAGCTTAAAAATAAGCTAACTAGTAATACTAACTGCTACCTAACTAAAGCTAACTAACTCTACTACGCCCTAAGCCGACTAGGAGGAGATATAGCTAACCTTATTAAACCCCTTTAACCGAACTTAGTATAAAGTCTAGTTATACTACTTAAAGCTATATATAGTAACCCGAACTGCCAAGCTACTGCTTAGAGGAAGATAAACTATATAACTTAAGGAACAAAAAGCTTCCTAGTATACTTCTCCAAATTTAACCGTTACGTAAAGGAAATAGGCTAGAATAACTCCGCACTAGTTAACAGCCTTATTAAGTCCCTAAGCCCTAAACTAAAAACCTCCCTAATAGGTGTAGACCTACCAGGAGCCCTTAACGCCTGCGCAAACGTTATTAATAAATGGTATAATAATATACTACGCCTAATACCAAAGTCCACTTCTTAATATAATATAACGGCTCCATAAATGTCCGCTAAGTTATCGTCTTAGCCTAAGCACCCTAATGCTATATATATTAACACAGGGACCCTAGGATACGCTCTACTAGGGTCCCCTAAATAAGAATAATATATTAAGCTAGGCCTTTACTTTAAATACGGAAGCAAGGATTACATCTTAAGATACTACTCCGTCCCTATACCCTAACACAACTTATAAACGGCTAACACTAACAACCGTTTACCGTATTAATCCTCCAGTTACTGCCCCTGATCTTTATCTAGCTCTAACTCCGTATCTAGTAAGTACTACTTACAAGGATGAAGTTATAACTAATATTCTATAGAAACCCCTTCCCGCTTACTACTAAAAGGTATATCCTAGAGTTAAGTCGCTCTCTAGGATAGCTATATTACAAGATCTTATTAAATGCATTAGATGTTGCAAAACTTAACTCTTAGGATTATAGTATAACCATTAACTACCGTCTTTGGTAGAAAGGTTAATAGGCTAATACTTAAGTCCTAATTAACATAGGAGCTAGCGGTATAGGATTTATTAATAAAATCTTTATATAAGATAATAGGTTTACCCTAACACCCCTCAACCGGTATATTAATGTATTTAGATTTAATAGTAAACGCACTATTTTAGGCTATATTACTTATATAGCGGCCCTAAAACTCCGATACCTAAACCATAAAGAATTAATTAAACTCTTTATAACTACCTTAGGTCACCTAGTAATCCTTAAACAGCCTTGGATAAAGCTATATAAGGCAACTATTAATTAGGATAACCTTAAACTTCTATTTACCGCCTCCCATTGCAAGCAAAAGTGCTTTATAACTTGCTACTTAAGCCCTAAACCAAAATCTAAAATTTCCACTAATATCTACCTTACACCTAAAAAGTCCACCTAATTCCACCAACCCAAAAATTCCACCAAATTCCACTAATATAAGATTTCTACCAACGTCCACTAAGAACCCGGAAATTACACTAGGCTATATAAACTAACTCTAACTACTATACTACCCCAAACTAAGCAGAAGCCTAAGCCTAAGCTTAATATACGAAAGTACCAGAAGAACTGGTATTCTACTATAAAAAGGATACTTGAAGAACCCAAACCTAAATCTAATACTAACTCTATACCTAATACTAAACCTAAATATAAATAAGAAATTATATAAGAGACTAAGGACGATCTAAACTTGCTTAACACCTTAGATATTTATATAATTAGAGCTACCCCATTAGCATAACTTGCTAGGAAACCAGAATATACAATCTTTACTATTACAATGGCTAATATTAAGAAGGCCTTAGCACTAAAGAAGTATACTAACCCCGCTATAAAGGTACCCATAGAGTACCATAAGTATCTAGATGTATTCTCACAAAAAAAAGCCAATAAGCTACTAAAACGCCGTCCATATAATTATAAAATTGTAATTAAAGAAGGAAAACACCCTGGATTTAGAACACTATATAGAATGTCCTAGAACGAACTCTAGGTACTATAGAAGTACTTAGACAAATATCTAGATAAAGGATTTATTAGAGTAAGTTCTTTACCTATAGCCGTACCAGTAATCTTTGTTAAGAAACCTAGTAGTAGTCTATGCTTCTATATAGACTACTAAACTTTTAACGCTGTTACTGTTAAGAATTAATACCTAATCCCATTAATCTAAGAGACACTAAACTAATTAAGTAAGGCTCACTTCTATACAAAGCTTAATATTATCCACGCATTTAACCGCCTCTATATTATAAAAGGAGATAAATAGCTTACTGCATTTTGTACTTAATACGGGTTATTTAAGTACTTAATAATACTATTTAGCCTTACAAATACCCCAAGTTAATTTTAACACTTTGTAAATAACACCCTACACCTATACCTAGACGTCTTTTATACTGCTTATATTAACAATATCTTAATATACAGCAATAATCTAGCTAAATACTAAAAATATGTTAAACTGGTCCTATAAGCCTTGCGAGGAGCCGGCCTATAATTAGATGTAGATAAATACGAGTTCTATAAAACAGAAGTCCTATACCTTAAACTTATTATTTCTATAGACGGCATATAAATGGACCCTAAAAAAGTTAAAGTAATTGTAAACTGGCAAGAACCTAAGAATGTTAAGGACGTGCGAGCCTTTATAGGATTTGCCAACTTCTACTAATAGTTTATTAATAACCTCTCCGCCTTATTTTTACCCCTTATAGCCTTAACCTAAAAGAATAAAGCCTTTATCTTTAATAAAGAATGTAAGAAAGCTTTTACTTACCTAAAAGTTATATTTACTACCGTACCTATACTCTAACACTTTAATCCAAACCGAATAAGTGTTATAGAAGCTGACTCATCCAACTACATTACTAGAGGCATTCTGTCTTAATATAATAAGGAAGGAGTATTACACCCTATAGCATACTTTTTAAAACGACTAAGCCTAGCTAAATGCAATTATAAGATCTATAATAAGAAACTATTAGCTATTATTAGATATTTTAAATAATGGTGATCTGAACTAGAAGGCTCTAGATTCCTAATTAAGGTTTTTAGCAACTATAAGAACCTACAATACTTTATAACCACAAAACAGCTAAGCCACTGTTAAGCCCGCTGGTTAGAATATCTGTCCTATTTCCAATTCTCTATTATATACCGCCTAGGCGTTTAAGGCTAAAAGCCTAATACCCTAACCTAACGTTCACAAGACATACTAGCATAAGAAGAAGTGCGTGCCTACCGTAATTAAACCCTGCTTCGCTCTAAGCTGTTTAACCCTCCTATTAAAGACGTTATAATGCACGTCCTTAAAATAACTGATTAATTAATTGAATAGATAATAGTCAATAAGTACCTAAATAATAAGTTTATCTAAGAAATGCTTAAGCTAATTTAAAACGGCATTAAACGCTTAAAAAGGATTTCTCTAAGTAAATGCAAAGCTCGCGGAGACCGCTTATACTACTAGAACTGTCTAGTTATACCTAACCACGATAAACTTAAGCTTAAGCTCCTCAAACATATATACAACCTACTAGTAGCCGGCCACCTAGGCTGAGGAAAAACCCTAGAACTGCTCTAATAAAAATACTACTGGCCGAATATGTATAATATAATATAAAGGTATGTCTCTAGCTGCTATACCTACTAATAAGCTAAAGCTTTGCATAAGACGTATAACGGCTTTCTAAAGCCCCTGCCTATTCTAGACTAAAGATAGAAAGACATCTTAATTAACTTCATCGTTGATCTCCTTAAAAGTAAAGGCTGCATAAACATTATAGTAGTTATAGACTAACTATCCAAGATAAAACACCTAATCGCCTGCCCTAATATATTAGCGCCTACTATTGCCCAACTATTCCTAGATTATATATAGAAACTCCACGGACTTCCTAAAACAATTATCTCTAATAAAGGCAGATAGTTTGTCTCTATATTTTAGAAAGAACTAACTACCTAACTCCGCATTAAAGCACTATTGTCTATAGTATACTACCTAAAAACGGATGGTTAAACAAAATGTGTACATACTATAATAGAACAATATATTTGGATATACACGTCATATTTACAGGACGACTGGATACACTAGCTTATATTTATTAAGTTTACCGCAAATAACTCCATCTTGGAAACTATAAAGGTCTCCCCATTTCTGGCCAACTACGGCTAGTACCTATAAATGGGTTTTAAACCCTTTAGTAATATTCCTTACCTAGCTCACTAGGCCTTATAAGTTATAAAAATAAATAAATTTATAAAGAAGATGGAAGAACTATAAGAGTTCCTTACTAATAAAATAACATAGGCCTAATCTATCTATAAAGCTGCAGCAAATAAGAACCGGACCCTAGCACTGGCCTACTAAATTAGTAACTTTATCTAGCTAAATATAAGAAATCTAAACACAAAACAACCTACTAAGAAACTTAACTAGAAGAACGCCGGCCCTTATAAGATTAAAAAGGTTATCTCTCCTTATACTTACTAACTAAAGCTCCCTAATACGGTTAAAATCCACCCCATATTCTATACGTCAGTCCTCCACCCTACTACCCCTATATTAGACGCCCTGCCTAGACAGATCTAGGACCCTCCCCCACTAGTTAAGGTAGATGGTAAGGATAAGTACTTTATTAAAAGAGGTAACAACATTAAGTATGATAAATGGAAACGCTAGTATATATACCTTATAAAGTGGAGAGGCTTTACTAAACCCTTATAGGAACCTATTAACTTTATAGGACTTATTGTTACAGACAGCTTAAGTACAATGTTACGACTACTTGGAGAAGAGTCAGAGGAAGCTAGTTGGTTAATATAGGCACGGTCCAGGATGGATCTGGTGGAACTATATGACAAGGAATAGTAGCCAAGGTCACGTGATATGATCTATATAATCTGTGTAATCTGTGTAATCTATAACAGAGTAGACAGAGCATACGTACCTTACGGAGCGAAGGGATTTCTTAGGCGTATGGTTGTGTATTTAATGGACCATAGTCCCTACCCAGATAGTTCTCTCTTTGTAGTAAATCTCAGAATATAATTAGAGTTAGTCTGTTAGGCAACCACTCTACCAGTTATTATTATATTGTTAAACTGTTCTTACCTACATACCCAGCCTAATAACAGGACCCACCGTAGTTCCTACTATAAGGTTCCGTTACACATTTACTACTAAGGTTACGGTATTAAATAAGGTCAAATAACATGCCACCTAAAGCACCAGTTACAACAACGTTAACGGCAGCCACGACCTTAGGGTCAGGAGACACCAGTATAGCGGACACGGATTCTTAAGTAGTTACATAAGGTCAGTTACAGGAAATGGTTAATTACTTATAGGATAATAGTAGGCTACTTAAAGAACGTATTAACGGAATTAGAGTAGTAAAGGTTAAGTTACCTTTAATCGAATAGTTCTTAGGGGAGAAGTTAAAGCTTAAAGGGTTTCTTACGTAGATGCATTTTAAGGTTATACAGGAAGGAGTAAAGTTAGCAACACCTATAGACCAGGTAGTATACGCAGGACTATTCTTATTAGGAAGAGCTCTAAAGTGGTTTAAGTCTTACCTTATAGAGATATAAGCAAATAGTGTAACAACTACTAACCTAGACGTACAGTATGTGTTTGCAAGTTGGAACGGATTCGCAGAATGGTTAACGTAAATATTTGGAGACCCTAAAGCAACCATAATAGTAGAACGGAAACTTCAGAACTTAGTACAACGTACTTTAGTAATTAAGTATACAACACAGTTTTAAACACTAGCTATATAGGTTAAGTGGAATAACAGGGCGCTTATGGCACAGTATAAATAGGGACTTAAGGCTAAAGTCTAGGACGTAATTATCCTAATAAAAGATGCAGATACTCTAAGAGAGTTAATAGATCAGTTAATAAAGATTAATAATAGGATCTATTAAAGGGAACAGGCTAAGAAGGGTTAGGACAGAGTTCTATAGTTATATAAGGCGTAGAGTACGCAACGACAGACACAGAGTTAAAAACTATAGAATAGCACAAAGCTAATAGACCTAAGTGGTACTAAAGAAACCTAGAGATGGGAAAAGAAACTATAGAAACCTAGAGGTTAAGGATCTAGTAATTAAAGGACCTAGAAGCAGAGGCTAAACCAGGGATCTTAGCAGTAGAAGATGTTTAGGCGGACTCTATAACAAGAAAAATAGTTTAAAGACGGGGCTTGCATAAATTGCGGAAAATAAGGTTACTTCGCTAGAGACTACAAAGGTGGTTAAAGTAACTATATAGTAAAGGGAACCTAACTAGTAGGAGACACATATATATAGAGGGACAATAGTGCACTGCAAGGAACAAAAGAGTGTTCAATCAACAGTTTTGCGTATTATTATAACAATACATGCCAAATTTATAAAGACGCTAAATATGGCGCAAGCTATTAGCTATAGGAGCTATTGTTATCTAAGTTTAAAGGAACCAATAAACCAGCTTATAAATCGGATATTAAAGACAATAAATTTAACACAGGCGAAGCATTCACCAATAATAAGGTAATAAAGGTAGCTTACTAGGAGCATACAAACCTTAGAGAAGTTAAAATAGAAGCAGAAACTAAGACCATTACAGAACAGGGTTTAGTAACGGGTATTACAACACCATTAGATACAATTTCCATCGCTTTATAAGATAAAAGGAGTAATATTTAAAAGAAACTAAGCAAGCAGATAACTACTAGTGCTAGCTTATTACTTAATAAAGGTAAAAGGCCACAGGTCCAAGATTCTTACAAGGAGATAAGGAAGGCTCCAAACTCGCCAGGTGTAATAAGGACAACTCAAGAACCCACAACAGACAAAAATTAGTGGGAAAGAGTAGTGACTTAGTTTAGTAACAAACAAACGAGTATAGGACGTAAGTTTAAGAACTAAGAGTTTAGGGAACAAATAAGAACATTATTAGGTAACCAAGATTTTAAGAAACAAATAAGGGCCACAGTAGTTCTAGGCAAAAATAGTATTTGGCCTAAAGATTAAAAAGTTAATACTATAATCAAGAAGCAAGATAACTTTAAAAATCTAGCTGCAAGACGCAGAAAACAAGAAACTATAAATAAATTTAGGATAAGAATCATCACATAGTAAGAGCAAAAGCTAGATAAGAGGTTAGCTATGCCAGGTCATATAAGGGACAGAGCACCCATATAAAAAGTTACTAATAGGCCAAGTGCAGGGACACTTAGGGTAAAGTAGTTAGATAAACTGGAACAGGAAGAGGATCTAGGGATTCTAACTAGGTTCAAAGAAAGACATACCAAAGGATGTCACGATGTAGTAATGATAAGGTACTTTCTTATAGACAAACTATACACACTAAACCAACTGTACGGAAAGTAGTATAGACAATAAAGCAATGACGAATGGGAAGATTTCTATATATAGCTAGATAAAAAAGTAGTCCAAGACCAACCCATTACGGAGAAGCGCATAAATCACATTAAAGGAGTGTTAATTATAACGTCAAGAAACCTAAAAGAAGGGTCTAAGGACTAGAGAAGTAAGCAATAAATCTTAATACCCACAGAAGAAAGACCAATAGTTAGATCAGCCAGACAGAGGTTTAAACTTAAGAGTAAAGACAAGCCAAGAGTAGACCTAAGTCACTTAGCGCATTATACACTATCGTGGATAGCTTATATAGATAACACCTGCAATATATATAGAGCACCAAAAGACAAGAACCGGAAGTACCCAGTAAGGATATATTAGGCACTAGAAGAGAAGCGGTTTAGGGATGCCAAGTATATACATAGATAGCACCCAGTAGAAGTACAAAGTTAAGGGGACCTAATACTTTAACTAGGAAGATTCCTTACGGAAGAATGCCTAGAGGGATAATAGTAGTAGGAATGCCTAGAGAACACTTGTCTATGGCATATAGAGGAAAAGAAATAAACTAAGTATTAGCTAAGGTTGGACTAAGTACAAGCAGGATCTAGCAGCCAACAGTTAGGAAAAGGGGAGGTGTATAGGACCAGAGGGAACCAGTGTTAGAGCCTTAGACCCTTAAAGAAATACAAGGATAATACCTAAACTTACAAGTCAAGTAGCAAGATTAGCAGTTCAAAGCATTGGTAGATAGTGGAGTAATAAGGAACCACATATCACCAAAAGCAGTAGAAAGGATGGGGTTACTATATAGACAGAAGAAACACCTATATCCACTTATAACAATTTTAGGAGATTAGATAGCCTATAGAGGAGGCATTATTAATCTTAAAACAGGACCTATTCAGTTAACTATTAAAGGGAGACCAGTTAGAATGTCTTTTAATATCCTACTGTTAGGACAGGACAAGGTAATATTAGGAATGCCTTAGTTACAGAAGTACAATCCAAAGATTAATTAGGTTATAGGTCAGGTTAATATTAGGGATACTTAACGATGTAAAATGCAACAGCAAACTAAGTTGATATGGTACTAAGTCAGAGCAATATATAAAGAGACTAAGCAAGGCTTAAGTTATATACCAAAAAGATACTATAAGTATAGAAAAAAGTTATGGTTACTAGAGGGCAAACAGTTGTTAGAATATGCAGCATGGGACCATAAGATAGAATTAGAAGAGGGAATGAGTCTAAAGTTCTTTCTAATTTATAAGCTTACTGAAACCGAGTTAGTAGCACTTAAGGAGTTTGTCTAGGAAAACTTACAAAAGGGATACATTAGACCGTTGCAGTTATTAGTAGGATATCTAGTGTTATTTATCCCAAAGAAAAACAGAAAACTTAGGATATATATAGACTATAGACAGTTAAACAGCATTACTAAAAGGATAGGTATCCTTTACCCTTAATTAGCGAAATCCAAGATAGAATAGGCAACACAAAAATCTTTACAAAGATAGATTTAAGGTAGGCGTACTATTAGATTAAGATTAAGGAAGGTGATAAATGGAAGGCAGCATTTAGGTTAAAGGAGGGACTATATAAGCCGTTAGTTATACAGTTTAGGCTTATAAATGCACCAGCAACGTTCCAGAAGCAAATTAATAGTGTATTAGAAGAATACTTAGACAAGTTTATTATAGTATATCTTAACAACATCATCATCTACTTAGAGAGTAAGGAAGAACATAAAAAACACGTTAAGTGGGTATTAAAGAGACTACAGAAAGAAAAGATACTAGTAGTAATTAAGAAATACGAGTTCTTTATAAGGAAAACCAATTTTGTAGGATTTATCATTAAACTAGGGAAAATCAGCATGGACCTAAAGAAAGTTAAAGCTATAGTAAGTTGGCAAGAACTAGAGAATGTTATACAGTTAAGGTCATTTTTAGGGGTTTGTAACTACTATAGGAGGTTTATAGCACAGTGGTTAAAGAGCATTAAGCTATTTATAAGGTTAACAAAGAAGGAGGAACTATAGGTTTGGGGTAGTAAGTAAAAGAAGCTATTCTAGGAACTTAAAGAGTTATTTACCTAAGAGCTAATCCTTAAGATCTATTAACCAAAGTTAGAAATAGTTGTTAAGACAGACGCATTAGACTTTATACTAGGAGCATATTTGCTATAGAAGCACTAGGACGCATGACATCCAATAGTATACTATAGTTAGAAGATGACACCACTAGAGTTAAACTACGATATCTATAACAAGGAGTTGTTAGGTATAGTTACAGCACTTAAGGAATAGAGAGCGTTCTTACAAGGCACAGAGAAACCATTTATAGTTAAAACGGACTATAAGAACCTTACAGGATTCCTAACAACGAAGGAACTCAACCAAAGATAGGTTAAATAGGCGGAAATGCTTGTAGAATACCATTTCGAAATTCAGTATACTAAGGGTATAGATAATGCATAAACAGACACTCTAAGCAGAAAAGCTGAATTACAAAGTAATAAAAAGCCATTAAGAGCTTTATTGCGAAAGGATTAAGATAGATTAATTAGGTATAATTATCTAAGGATTACAGCAACTAAAGAAAGTCAGGTTCATAAATTACTAGAGAGTAATTGGATATAAAAGATCCGAGAAGCATAGGCAAAGAATCCAGACTCAGAGCAATATAAGAATAGAGAAGCAACATATATACCTAAGTCTATTGTAGAAGAATTTATTAAGGAATTCTACAAGGGAATAATATAAGGACATAACGGGTCTATAGGACTAGTGTTAAGACTTTAGAAGAAGTACATTATTTAAGGAATCTGGGGATTAGCGAAATAAGTTATAAAAGAATGTCTAGATTGCCAAAGAAACAAACCAACAAGGCATAAGCTATATAGAGGGCTACAACCTGTCAAGACACCAGGAAGACCATAGGAGGTTATATTATAGGACTTTGTTATTAAGTTACTAAGGTTAAAAGATCCTATTATAGGATAAGATTATAACACAATCTTAGTAATAGTAACAAAGTAGGGATACTTTATAGCATGCACTGAAGAGATATTAGCAGAGGACGTCACTAGAATCTATATAAAGGAAGTGTTTATAAGACATAGAGCACTAAGCAAAATCATATTGGATAGAGATCTAAGATTTATAGCAGTATTTTGGGAAGTGTTTCTGGCAAAATAGGGAGTTTACGCAGCAACCTCTACAGCATATTATCCGCAGATAGATAGATAAACGGAAAGACTAAACTAGACACTAGAATAGTATCTAAGGCATTATATTAATCACGCATAGAATAATTAGGTATTGTTGTTACCAGTTACACAGTTTACATATAATGCAACACCATAAGAAGAAATAGGGACATTACTATTTAAGGCGAATTATGGGTACAAGCTAAGAACGTTATTATCACCACAATAAGTAAAGAAAATAAGTAGCACAGCTAAGCAAAGAATGGAGATATTAATGAACCTTTATGCAGACCTTATAGAAACAGCCAAGTTAGTATAATAAAGAATGAAAAGGTACTATAATGCTAAGAGATCTAAGGGACCAGATCTAAAGGAGGGAGATAAAGTATAGCTACTATACAAAAATTTTAAGAGTTAATAACTAAGCAAGAAGTTGGACTACGTCAGACTAGGACCTTTTAAAGTTAAGTAAAGAATTTTATTAGTTATATATAAGTTAAACCTACTAGCTAAAATAAAGATCTACCCTATACAATATATCACAATGCTAGAACCAACACACAGAGATATTAAGCCACTAGTTTACAAGGCAGATATATATAGAGGGTAAGAAGAAGACAAGTAGCAAGTTTTAAAGATTATTAGTTATAAGAACGTAGATAACAAAATATAGTATAAAGTAAAGTAGATAGGCTATAGTAAGACTACCTAGGAACCACTAAGCAACTTAAAGAACGCTATAGGAAAGGTATAGGAGTATTAGAAGAAAGCAGGTCAGGCAGCATTAATAAGGAAAAATTGTAAAAAAATAAGTCGCCTAAGGGGGACCTAAGAGGAGCAATTGCCGAGCTACTTAGAGTTGTTTCCCTTATAGGAGGAGAGCTAGTCCTTTTATTACCTAGCTTAAACAGACCCTATTAAACCAGTTTCCACTCCTTAGAGCAAACCTTCTTATATACACATTTAAGGCGTTAAAGATGAGCATAAGCTAGACATTAAGCTTTAAGGATATATGCGGACTCTTTAGAGACACGTTAAACCTTAAGCAGCGCAGAGGCCAGTTTACTGTTAAGTTTCTTAGCGGTAGATTAAATATAAGACCCTATAATAAGTTACTCAGGGAACCCAAAGACTGTTAAGAGTTATAGGACGCGCACACTTAGCATTAGAGATAGAGCGAACGTTACAAGACAATTAAATGTTTGCTTTAGTGCACTCCAAACAAGAGAATGGTTGTTAAGATAAAGGGCTTACTAATATAATACAAACCAACCCCTCTTTTACATAGCAAGAATATGGAGACGGCATTATCTCACCCAGAGACAAGATTGTAGCAACAGTATAAGACTGGCGAGCTGTAGAAGAAGAAGAAGATGCTTTAGGCATAATAAGTAAGGATATTAACCAGACTAATTAAACAGACATTATACCTCTAGTAGACGACTTAAAGATATTAGGAATCTTTAAGGACAAAGATAAAGAGGAGGGAGATAGTGTTACGGACAGCTTAAGTACAATGTTATAACTACCTAGAGAAGAGTTAGAGGAAGCTAGTTAATTAATATAGGCACGGTCTAGGATAGATCTGGTGGAACTATATAATAAGAAATGGTAGCCAAGGTCACATAATGTGATCTATGTGATTTGTGTAATCTATATAATCTATAACAGAGTAAACAGAGCACACATACCTTACGGAGCGAAGGGATTTCTTAGGCGTATAGTTATATATTTAATAGACCACAGTCCCTACCTAGATAGTTCTCTCTTTATAGTAAATCTTAGAATATAATTGGAGTTAGTCTGTTGGGCAACCACTCCACTAGTTATTATTATGTTGTTAAACTATTCTTACCTACATACCCAGCCCAATAATAGGACCCACCGTAGTTCCTACTATAAGGTTCCGTTACACTTATATAAGCCGCAGAAGACTTTTATAAACTCTACCTAGAACTACTATAGCCCTATCTTACAGAAGCTTAAGTTTAAAGGGGGGGTACTGTTATAGGACTACCCTATAACACCTTATACATAGCTTAATAATATCTACTTTGCTATATATTATCACCGCTTGTGCTCGCTCCGTGATACTACCCGTAAATAAATAGGTAAACAGAGAGACTAAACTAGATATTAGAATAGTACTTAAAATACTATATTAATTACACATAGAACAATTGGGTATTATTATTACCAGTTATATAGTTTATATATAACGCAATACTATAGAAAGGGATAGGCATATTAACTTTTAAGGCAAACTATAGGTATAAGCCAAAAATATTATTATTACTATAAAAAGCAAAGAAAATAAGTAGTATAGCTAAATAGAGAATGGAGAACTTAATAAATCTTTATATATAACTTAAAGAAACAGCTAAACTAGTATAAGAAAGAATAAAAAGATACTACAATACTAAGAGATCTAAGGGACTAGATCTTAAGGAGGGAGATAAAGTATAGCTACTATACAAATTTTTTAAGAGTTAACAACTAAGTAAAAAGTTAGACTATATTAGACTAGGACCGTTTATAGTTAAAGTAAAGATCTTAAAAGTTATATACAGACTTAACTTACTAGCAAAAATAAAGATCTACCCTATATAGTATGTTATAATACTAGAACTAGCATACAGAAATATTAAGCCACTAGTTTATAAGGCAGATATATATAAAGGACAAGAGAAAGATAAATAGGAAGTTTTAAAGATTGTTAGTTATAAGGATATTAATAGTAAAATATAGTATAAGGTTAAGTGGATAGGCTATAATAAGACTACCTAGGAACTACTAAATAACTTAAAGAATACTATAAGAAAGGTATAGGAGTATTAGAGGAAAAGGGGTTAGGTAGTATTAATAAAGAAGGATTACTAAAGAATAAACTACTTAAGGGGGACTTAAGAGGAGTACCTGCTAATATATTTAGAGTTATTTCCCTCTTTATTAAAAGAGAATCTATTCTTTTATTGCTAAGTTTCTAAAGGCCTTATTCTATAAGTTTCCACTCCTTAGAATAAACCTTCTTACGCACCTTCTTAAGACGGATTAGCTAAGTAGACGCAGCTAGGCAAGAGTTAAGAGCCCATTATTAAGTAGCGGCAGCCTCTTACTTAGCGTTATAGAAATAATAAAGTTTAGATAATACTACTAAGAGTTTATTATTAAGCTTTATAGCAGTAGACTAAACTTAGGACCCTAGTAGTAATTAATAAGAGTACTTAAAGGCTATTAAGAGTAATAGGACGTGTATACTTAGCGTTAAAAACTAAGTAAACGTTACAGGATAATTAAATGTTTACTTTAGTGCACTCTAAATAGGAAGAGGGTTGCTAAGATAATAGGTTTGCTAACGCAATATAAACTAACCCCTTTTTCGCACAATAAGAATATAGAGATGGCATTACTTTACTAAGAGATAGTATTATAGCAATGGTATAAGACTGGCGAACAGTAGAGGAAGAAGAAGGAGCCTTAGGTATAATAAGTAACTATATTAACCAAATTAATTAAATAGATATTATACCTCTAGTAAATAACTTAGAGATATTAGGAATCTTTAAGGACAAAAATAAAGAGGGGGGAGATGGTGTTATGGACGCTTTAAGTATGATATTATAACTACTTAGAGAAGAGTTGGAGGAAGCTAGTTAGTTAATAAGGGCATAGTTTAGAATAGATCCGGTAGAACTATATAACAAGGAATAGTAACTAAGGTTATATAAGGTAATCTATATAATCTATATAATCTATAAGATCTATAATAGAGTAAACAGAGTAGACAGAGTAGGCAGAGCAAGGACTTTCTTAGGCGTATGGTTATATATTTAAGGACCCATAGTCCCTACCTAGATAGTTCCTTTCTTTATAGTAAATCTTGGAATATAATTAGAGTTAATCTGTTAGGCAACCACTCTACCAGTTATTATTTGTACTTGTTATATTATTGACTTCCTGTTTACCTACACACCGAGCCCATTAACAAGTCCACCGTGGTATTTCCCACAAGGCTTCGTTACAGCCGCGATCGCGATAGCTTTAGCCTTAAATTCTACGATCGCGAGAGCTTTGGCCTTGTTTTCTTCAGCTCTGCGGTTATAAGTTGAGGTAGTTTGGATATTTCCATTTGATATCGGCGATCAATCTACATACGGCTAGTAGGAGGCTTGATCGACACGCGCTTTCAACCGGAGTTGACAAGATGGTGTATGTATGTAACGTATTAGCCACCCGGTCGAGCCAGCCACCCGGTCGAGCCAGCCACCCGAGCCACCCCAAAACCCACCAAAAAGTCGCATTTTCAAAGCCTTGCATCTAGAGAACCATTTAGTCAAATTTTATAAAAATTAAGAATATAATACTCTCTAACGTGTTTCACCACCGAGCGCATCACACCACCGGGCGCATCACTTTGGGGAACACCAAAAAACCTAAATTCCAATATTAAATATCTCAACCACTACTTAATAATATTTTCTAAAAATTTAAATATGAGCTCTAATATGCCTATTTTAGTGCCTATTATAATATAAAAGTATATAGTCAAGTGGTTGTTGAGATATTTCGAAATATCTCTCTTTTTAGCCCATAAACTCTATATTATAATAACTATTAAGTTACACACTCTAATATTATAATATACACTAAAATATATATATAAAAGCTTATATTTGAATTTTTAGAAAATATTATTAAGTAGTGGTTGAGATATTTAATATTGAAATTTAGGCTTTTTGGTGTTCTTTGAAGTGATGCGCTCGGTGGTGGAACACGTTATATCTTTTCTTAATCGTGCTTAAAAGGTAAAGGGAAAACGCATTTTCTCTATATAAATTTCTTAACCATTCCCCCCCGTTTCTTAAGATTAACATAACGCCCTAATTTAGACACGTTATAGGTAAGTAAAATAGCATTAGGCCGTCTTAGAATAACTATATCTAAAATCTTAGCAATTTTAGTTTTGTCGTTATGGAATTATCAACCTTTAAAAATGCGACTTTTTGGTGGGTTTTGGGGTGGCTCGGGTGGCTAATACGTTAGTTACTTACTACGCTTTGCGAAAGTCTTGCGAAAATTAAAATTAAGCGAGCCTCCCGCCCGCAGACACTTGTTTTACAAAAATACTTTTACAACCACCAAAAATAAGTCTTATTTTATAAATTAGTAAATAGAACTCTAAAATAGATACCACTTTACAATTTTAAATATATGGCAGCTTAGTAAATAATGTGGTTGTAGGGTTTTAGGTGGTAAAGCGTCGGGCGAAGTATTACCCCCTCTATTAAAACAATGCACCCCCTATAGCCACACTGATATAGCTCTACATTTTATAAATAAAGGCATATTTTATAGCCCTATTGTAGGGCTACAAAACAAGCCCTTATTTATATATTTTATGGCTATTTTAGTAGAGTTATAAGGGGTACTCATTTTTGGGGGTAGAGGAGTTAGGTTAGTCAGCGCAGAGCCTCAATTTAAGTTTTACAGCTATTATAAAGTACCCTATATAACTCTACCAATACCGCTCCGATTTATATAAATAAGGGCTTATTTTATAGCCTTACTTTAGGGCTATAAAATACATCCCTACCTATAAAATATAGAGCCGTATTAGTAGGGTAATATGGGGTGTATTGTTTTAATAGAGGGGTGATGCTTAGCCCGATGTTTTATCACCTAAAACCCTACAACCACATTATTTACTAAGCTGGCATATATTTAAAATCATAAAGCAGCATCTATTTTATAGTTCTACTTACTAATTTTATAAAATAAGATTTATTTTTGGTGGTTGTAAAAGCATTTTGTAAAACGAGCAGTCTGCGGGCGGGAGCCTCGCTTAATTTAATTTTCGCAAGACTTTCGCAAAGCGTAGTAACGTATTCGGTAAGCCTATGGGCCATGCAAGCCTGTGGGCCACCCCATCAAAATCGCGAAAACCGCGACGCGTTATACAACTACAACCTTAATGGCCACACCACAATAGCAAGAGGACCTTTTTCAAGAGGGCAGACTTATTCTAGCTCTCAATGCCTATAAGAAAGGCCACTAGCACATATAATGTGTCCAGAACTACAGCCCAGCGATATAATAAAGGCATTACACCAAGACGTGGTTCTATTGCGTTAAATTGCCGTCTTATACTAGTATAAGAAGAGAGCCTTAAGCAGTGGATTCTATTAATGGATTAGCGCGGTATACCACTAAGAATCGCAATTATGCGGCAGATGGCTAGTATTTTAGCTGCGCAGCGCGCTAGATCTGCTACTAGTAAACCTATTAGTAAGAAATAGGTATATAATTTTATTAAGCGCCATAACAACCTATAATCCAAATTTAATTGCAAGTATAACTACTAGTGTGCTTAATATAAGGATTCTATACTTATTTAGGGCTGGTTTAAACGCATTTTGGATATAAAGATATAATATAGGATTCTTAATAATAATATCTAGAATTTTAATAAGACTGGCTTTTAGATAGGCGTTATTATAACTATAAGAGTTATTACTAAAACTAATAGGGCTGGCCGGCCTAGAATAATATAGCCAGGTAATTAAGAATGGATTATAATTATTAAATGTATTAATGCAATAGGAGGTGCAATTCCGCTACTAGTTATTTTTAAAGCAGTAATATACCAAGCTGCTTAATATAAGGATAATATTATTCTATATAACTAGTTAATTGGTATTAGTAAGAATAGCTAGATAATAAATAAGATTAGCCTAACTTAGCTAAATCTATTTTATAAGTATATAAAGAATTATGTTAGCGACTCAGTTAATCGAGGCACGAGCATGGCATGAGGGACGCGCAAGCCTGTACAATTGGTAGTCTATAAACGAGGATCCAAAGCTAGAGAAAGGAAGGGAGAAGAATAGCAGCGCTGTACGAAGTTTTATGCGGTCCTCTAGTCACGTGGACTTACGTGACTCGGCGTCTACTATAACGTCTACTATAATCCACCGTTTTCTACTAGCGCCGTAACATTACCCCCCCCCTCCGAAAAAGCCTGCCCTTAGGCTTTGTATGTCCGTATTATGTCCGTAGGGTGTTCTTATCTGTATGCTTAATAGGTAGCTTATTATCTTCGCTATACTAGCACTCTATCTACTTGTCTAGATACTTCGGGGGTCCTAGCTTGTTAGGGTATTAGTTATAGAATTCTTTAAGCTTCTGGGGGCAACCTATAAAGTTCTAGGTGGGGTACTAGGTTAGGTCTAGATTGTAACCTTTCTATTAGATATAGTATTTTAGCGTTCCTCGTACTAGTTTATAGGCTAGTATTTTATTAACTTCCTATTCGTTGTCGCCATTAACTTAAATCGGTAGTGGAGGCTTATTCTTTTGTCTAGGTAGTAGGTTATTTGTAGCTTTCCGTAGCTTATTTAGTAAAAAAATAGGGTGGACTTTAATTAAGTCTAGGAGTTTAACCTTATATAAGTTGCCTTCTTTATTAAGGATCTTATATGGTCCTGCTATCTTATAGTCTAGCTTATAGCTAGGCCGTTCTGTCTTTTAGTTCTTTATTATAACCCAAACCTTATTGCCTATGGTAAAGTTAGGCTCGCGCCTGTACTTATTTGCCTACTGTTTTATTGATTTCTAGGCCTTCTCTAGGTTTTTGCGGGCTACTATCTATACTTCTTCTAAGCGTCTAGCATACTGCTGTGCTTCCTTATAAGATAGTTTTTTGTATACGGTCTATAGTCCTTCTGGTCTCTTCCAGTTAAAGCTTATATAGGGTAAGTATCCCATTTTTAGCTAAATAGATGCAAACCCTATAGAGTTATAGGGTAGAGTTGCCTAGGTATAGTCTATTATAGGTAGTAGTCCGCTCTAGTTATTCTAAAAGTAGTTAATAAAGGGCCGGAGTCTCTGGTCTAAGTATTAATTTATAATTTCCGTCTAACTATCTATCTGGGGGTAGTATGCTGTAGAGAGCTTTAGCCTAATACTTAGGATCCGGGTAAACTTGTTTTAGAAGGCTGATATAAACTATAGCCTATAGTTGGATACGATAGTATCTAGTAGTCCGTAAATTCGGTAGATATAGTAGATATACAGTTAGGCCGCCTCTTTAGCATTAATATTCTTATAATAGGGGATTAAGAACGGGCGCTTACCAAAGTGGTTAACTAGGATTATAACTATATTATATTTATCGCGGTCTGTAGGTAACTTATAAAAGTCTATAGAGATATACTGCTAGGGGCGTTCTAGTATTGGGAGTGGCTTTAATAGCCTTAGGGTCTTATCTTGTGGAATTATAAACCTATAGCAGTTGTCGTAGTTCTGTATATAGCGGTTAATATCTGTAACCATTCCGGGCCAGTAGTAGCGGTTACTAATAATTTTGTGGGTCTTATTTTTTCTAGGGTAGGCCGTAGAGACCTAAGTATGTGCTTTAGCAATAAGCTAAGTCCATAAATTCTATTTTTTTGCCACTACTAGCTATTCCCAGTGCTTAAGTAGTCCGTTTTTAAGGGACTATGGGCTAGTAGTATTCTTTACCTTTTCGCGGCACTCCTATAGAGAAGGGGCCGTACAGTTTGCCTATAGTAGTTTATTAATAAGGTCAAGTTCTATAGAGTTAATAGGGCATATCTTAGTGTTTAAAGGGTCTATATTTAGTTCTGCCTATATCTAGGGGTTAAGGTGCTCTGGTTATAGTAGTGCCTAAGTCTATAATAAGATCTTTATAGCTACCTAGTTACCTAGGTCCTGTTTATACCTTATAAGAGCATCCACACGGTTTATAGCGCCTGGTTTATATATAATTAAGAAGTTAAACTAAGATAGGATATCCGCCTAGCGTGCCTAGCGGGCCGTAAGGGCCTTAATTATTATAAAGTATTCTAGGGCCTTATAATCTAAAACTACTTTAATGGGCTTAGGGGTCCCCTCTAGCTATGCACGCCAGTGCTAAAAGCTAGAGATAATAGCCAGCATTTCTTTATTATGGATATGGTAGTTTAGCTCAGCATCTATTATAGTCTTTAAATAGTATATAATAGGGTACTATTCTCCGTCCAGTTGCTTCTGGGAAAAAATACTAGCTATTATACTGTCTAAGGTATTAGTTTCTAGCATTAAGGGCCATTTTAGGTTAAAGTGGGCAAGTAGGGAAGCTAATACCAGCCGCTTTTTAAGCTTATTAAAGGCCTGCATATATATGGCGTTAAAGTAGAATGGCTGGTCTTTCCTAGTAAGGTGGTTAAGAGGCTAGGTGATCCTGCTATAGTTCTTAATAAAGTGTTGGTAGAAGTTATAGAAACCTAAAAATAATTATACCCCCTTTACGGTCTGTGGGGGTGTCCACTAGTTAATTACAGCCGTTTTCTTTAGGTTGGCCTTAATTCCGTCTATACTAATAATAAAACCTAGGTACTTTATACGCTTAATACTAAATTCTAACTTTTTAATATTGGCCTAGAGACCAGCCTTATAGAGCCATTATAGGACTTTATAGATGTGCTTCTTATATTCTAGCTCGTTCTTAGAGTAAATTATAATATTATCTAGGTAGGCTGTATAGAAGTTATTAAGGTAGTTAAAGAGTACATTGTTTATATACCGCTGGTATATAGCTGGTCTGTTAGTTAGTCCAAAAGGGAGTACCTTGTATTTATACGTTCCGTAATAGGTTTAAAATATAGTAAGCTCTTTAGACCTAGGGTTTATTCTAATTTAGTAGAAGGCCTGGCGGATATTAAGCTTTATAAAGACCCTAGCTCTACTTATTTGGGTAAGAGTCTTATTAAGTAAGGGTAGTGGATAGCGGTCCTTGCGGGTTATATTATTTAGCTTATAGTAGTTAATATAGAAACGCAGTCCTCTATTTAGCTTTTTAGTAAAGAGAATAGGCGAGTTAAAAGGGGCTTGGCTAGGCTTAATAAAGCCCTTATTAAGGTTATTGATAAGGTACTGCTTTATAGCCTATAATTCGGCGATAGACTGTGGGTAGAGAGGGCTAAAGCTAAGGGTGCTTCCCTTACCTTAATTAATCTCGATCTTGTGGTTATATAGTTAGTAAGGCGGAAGTATATCTGATACTGCCTTAGAGAATACGTTCTTAAATTTCTAGTGTTAATTAGGTAGTTTTTGTTCTACTAGTTTTTTATCTGTAAGCTTGCTTTCCTATCTACTAAGCTTACTTTTCTTTTCCTTAAGCATTTAATTAATTTCGTATAGGCTAGTTGTAAAGGTAATGGTATTAGGCTAAACCAAGTTCTGGTAGAATCCTACAGCGCTAATACAGCAGATATTAACTGGTGGGAGGTCTATAGGTTTCTTTATAGACGCTTATTAGGCCGTATCTTGCGGTATAGGGTGTATAGTCTTTCTTAGCTTATATTCCATTTTCTATAAGTTATCCTTCCTGTTTATTAGCTTAGTATGGCGTCCAATGTCCCTAGTTTTCCTTTAGGGCTATATAGGGCCTAGGTTCTCCATAGGGGGCTTAGCTAGGTTACTACTAACTTCCTAGGTCTCTAGTGCGGATGGCGTGACATATATAGTCTAGGGGTGGCGTAGTATACGGATCCGTTAAGGATTAAGACATATATTCTTCTTAAAGGCCTAGTCTCTGCGCATAGCATCGGCCTGGTAAATAGTATTAATCTAGGGCCGTATAAGGTTTTCTATTATAATGCTAATTTCTTTTATAAAGGAAGGGGTTAGGGGTAGGGTTTTAGGCTAGATAAGCCGTCTATTCTATATATTAAGCTGTAAGCCTAAATAGGCTAGCTATTTTCTCCCTATAATTATATTGTGGCTCCCAAGGTCCGTAGTAAGAAAGGGGACGTTATACTACCTTTGTCTATTAATACGGAGGTAAATCCGCAAGATAGTTATAATAGGTGGCCCTATTCGTCCATTATACCCGCAAATAGGAATTAATTTGGGCAGTTCTTTAAGGGGTGCATTTAAAAAGTTAGCCAGCTTTATGGTATACTAGGTGTCTATTAAGGCAAAGGCATTTGCTCTAGAGTTAGCTAAAGTAGAGGTTAAAACTTAATATCTATTACGGAATAAGGTATAAGGGATAGTGTAGCTTCTTCTACTAACTAGCTGACCTAGATTAATATATAATATATTAATCCCTTTTAACCCTAGAGAGGAGTCTTCCTCTAGGGTTCCTTTTTTTTTAACTTTATACTGTCCTCCTAAATTAATAGAACCTTGTCCGTTTTTGCCTTTGTCTAGAAATTCTTTGCAAAGTAGTCTTTCTGGCCATATAAAAAGCAAGCTCCTTGATTACTAAGGGCCTATTTATAGGGGTTGTTGTACGTAGGCTAAGTGTACGCTAGACCTGTAGTAGGACTAGCTGTACGGCTAGCTGCTAAATTAATGGTGGGCTGTACGGCTGGTGCCGTAGGAGTTGCAGATCGTGCTGGGGTGTTATAAGCCGTTTGTAAAGTACTTATAGTCTAGTTTAGAGAGTTTCTAGCTTTATACTGCTTAGATTATGCCTTAATTCAACAGAGGCCTTAGTTAATAGTTAGGCAGTAGTCCGTAAGTACCTTTAGCGTCTATATAGTAGTAAAAACTAGTAGTATGGCGCGTTATAGGTCTAGGGTAAGCTTGTTAAAGAGGTCTAGTATTAGGTCTTTATAGGGAATTTAGGCTTAGCCAGCTAGGTGTAGAAAGCGGGTCTAAAAGGCTAAAAAGGTCTCCGTTGTCTTTATGTTAAAAGCTTTATAATTAAGGCGGGTGTTTTATATCTTAAAGGGGTCCTTATAAATGGAAGATAGGTAGTTAACTATCTCTTCTTTAGAGAGGAAGGGGTCTGCTAAGTCCTAGGCATATTACGGACGTAAATATGTCTATACGTCCCCGCCAGTACGGCCGAAGACGTAAGCCATTTTAGCTTAGGTAGTAGGGAAGTAGTTTATATTAACTTTAAGCTTGTCTTGCAGTTAAAGCTTTTAATTGTTAAATATAGGGTTAGTTCCATCTGTAAGTAATAGGGGGTCCACAACCTTCGCGGATCGCAATAATGCTAATACTATACGTTAGGCTAGGGTTTTAAGGACTATAGCAAGTCTCTAGGTGTCTAATAACTCCTTGCTAGGTATAGGGGTGTCTCTAGTTTTAAGCAGCTCTTAAAGCCGTTTAATTTTGGCATTAGCTGCTACAAGCTCTTCCTAGGGGGTTAAAACGGCGACTATTTTACTATTAGAGGTATTTGCGGGTCCTATAGCGGCTTTGCCAGCTGCTATATTTCTTGGCATAATAGTAGGGGTATTAGGTAATTTCTGGTGTTTATTTATTTTCTAGGGGTTCTGGTCCATGCGTGTCCTATTCTTAGGTTTCGCGTTCTATTCGTGTTCTTTTAGTTCTTAGGGGTCTATCCTGTCCTTATAGTCCTGGTGATGTCCTTAAGGTCCTATTCTGTGTCCTTTATAGATATATTTAAGTTCCTTTTTAGGAAGAAAGAGTAGTTAAGCTTTAGATAATGTTAGCGACTTAGTTAATTAAGGCATAAGCACAGTATAAGGGACGCGCAAGCCTGTACAATTAGTAGTCTATAAACAAGGATCCAAAGCTAGAGAAAGGAAGGGAGAAGAATAGCAGCGCCATATAAAGTTTTATGCGGTCCTCTAGTCACGTGGACTCACGTGACTCGGCGTCTACCATAACGTCTACTATAATCCACCGTTTTCCACCAGCGCCGTAACAAATTATACCGTTAGCACGCATTAGATGCTTATACTAGACAGCTACGGCAGCTATATCAACCCTAAATTTAATTAGTTCTGCCTAGATTATAAGATTATTGTTATCTGCATGCTAGTGTATTTATTACACCTACTACAGCCTCTAGATATGCTGTTTTTTGGCACTAAAGTAGGCCTACAGACGCAGTGTTAAATAGCTTATAGGCCTTAGTGTCAACCACATTAATAAACGCGAATTTCTGCCACTGTATAGGCAGGCTAGGCAAACAGCACTGCGTTAAAATAATATACAGGCAGGATTTGTAGCTACTGGCCTTGTTCCATATAGCCCTAATTATATACTATTGCAGTTACATACCGAATTTTAGATACTATTACCCTAACGCCGTCCGTTAAATGTATCTTAGGCAGCTAAAACACCTTATAATATTGCTAAGCTATAAATGCAGACAGCCTTGCTAAAGCGCTATTTTAGGCGCTGTATATATAGCCTACTAAGTCTAATAGGACAAGCCCTTGGCTAGCTTATTAAGGGGTGTAAAATGGCGATATTAAGCGCTGTGCTGCTTATAAGCAAAAATAAGAAGCTATATATGGAAAACTAGCGCCGGAAAAAGAAGAGGGAAAAGAAGGGCACGTATATAGCTAGGGGGGGTGTTCTATCAGGAGCAGAAGGGGCCTCTTAAGCACAAGCTGCCCAAGAGGGGGTAGCAGAGGGGGCAGCAGAGGCAGCGGCCGAGCGACCGCAACGAGCACTACGCAAGTGCAGCATGTGCGCTTCAACAGAACACACGGCGCGTACGTGCTCTAGACGGCAGGCAACTAGCTAGCAGATAGCTACACTACATACAATTGTTCGTGGTTGAGTAATTCCTGATTTTGCGATCGCGATTTTGATGGGGTGGCCCACAGGCTTGCATGGCCCATAGGCTTACCGAATACGTTATATTTACGGATAGACTATTACGTAATATAGACATTAAGCTGGCCGATATTCTAGTAAAGAAAGTTCCTTTAACTTTACAAATATTCGGTAATCCTATTTAAAAGGTCTATTGCTAATCTTAGTCTTTTTAACCTTTTAAACGTAATGACTGTAGTTGAACTAGCAGGCTGACTGCTGAAACCCTTATATACTGTGCTCCTAAAGTCTATCCCTTAACCCACTGAAATTCGTCCACGCGTTATCGATAAGAATTAGCCAATTAGATCAATGCAATCGACTGTATGTGTTGTTTGTATTTGGCACGAACCACTTACTCCGTGGACGTCAGCAGGATAACTCTGAAACATGTGGACGATCTGCGGATGTATTTTCTTCAGGCTGCTTTTTCCTTGAAATCCTTAGAATATATGTGCATTCGAATTTTGATGCTTTTCAAGAAGTACGCCGTAGTTTTGGAGAGAGCGGGCACCTGACCATACTCTTCAGTACAGTCGAAGAGGTCCCCGGAGCTGATGGAAGCTACATGAATAGAGTCAGGTCTACAAACTATAGCGGGGCCTCTCCTAGACCAAGCCAATGACCTTGAGCATATCGGACGCAATAGAGGCGCTACATCAAGCGATACTCAGTGTACCGCTCGGGAATGTGAGTCAGTAAATTTTGTGCTTAGCCTGCCAGTGGTAAACTGCCAGCGTCTGCGAAATCTGCGAAATCTGCATTATTTATATCATGAAAATCTTCATCAAAGATGCCCCTCGTCTCGTCGTAAGCCTCAAGTACGTACTCTGCTGATTCTCCAGTTCTGGGATAGACGCCAGAAATACCTTAGTTTGCCCATTAACGCGATGTCGCCCAACGGAGGTTCCAGCCACTGCAGCCTTAACGTCTCCGGCAGGCAGCTCCATAGCCAGTCCTATCCACTGTGCAGGCCACTCCGTGTGGCGTTCGCAGCCCAAACTTGGGCTGTATCCCTTAACCCGTCGAGGCGCAACGCTGAGGCCAGCTTAGCAGGCCCGTGCAGGAACACCGTGCTGAGCTGTACTCGAGGCATCAACAGAGCCTCACGGTTGCTGCAGTTCTCATCACGAAGGTTCGAATGAGGGCCTCCTATTGGCTAATCCTTATCGATATCGTTGCGCCAGAATCGACGGGTTAAGGGATAGAGAATGGAATTGCTGATTCCAGATATAAGATCCCTGAAATCGTTGTTGAAGTAGATGTGTCTCCAATCCAGGCGTTATGGCAAGGGCAAGGGCTGGTGCGTGGTAGTGGAGAAGTTCCCATTTCTATCCAATCCGTCAAGACTTGTACGGTGTCGTATCTGTTGACAAGCACGAATGAGAATTGTACAGAATGGTGACCGCGACGATAATAACAGCGACAGCCAGTCTGACGAAGAAGATTCTTCCAGCCTCGGCGCATTTGGGTCATGAGAGTGCGTTCGACTGCGAATTTAATAGCTTATTCAGGAAGCGTCTTTCGATATCGTCGTGGAGGTTACAGCCTTTGATATTCCAATTGAGAGAAGCCGAGAAGGCAGCACGGAACAAGCGACGGAAAATTCCATACCCATAATCGCCGGCCATGCCTGAATCGAAAATTGCCCACCAATACAAACAGGAAAATCAGCAGTTAGACTGTGGGGTTTGGAGCAAGACCCGTTTACTAGAAGTAGAGTACTTGAAGGAAACAAAAGGAAGCTGCTGCATAACGCTGGCCAATTTGCCAGTTTGACTGAAACGAGTTTGACACCTTTGACGGCAACGTTGAGCGGTGGTGTGGTTCTTTTCTGGAAGCTGTCTCCTCCATCATGGGCAATGAGATTCATTGAGAACAACTGCTGAAAAATATTAAAAATAAAAATTTAGAGTCTGAAGCTCACATCGTTGGGTGTGGGCTCATCCACTAACATATGCAGCCCGTCACTCATGTTATCGTCTGGCTCGCCTACAGTTGTCAAAGCAAGAGTCTCGGCACCATCCTGTCGTCAAGTTGCTGAGCTACGAAGCTTAAGCTTTACTGGATTCCATTTTTGAAGTGAAGCTTTCAGCTTGATCTGCAAAGAAGAAAAGGAGTCCTGCCAAGGCAAGAACTGGCTTGTCCGGACCGTTCCCGTTGTCATCAAGCAGAATAGCGGGGAAAACTACAAGGGTGTGGCCGGAGCGGGTCAGCTGCCCTCCCTGCTAGCGGTGGCAGCATACTGTACCACTCCTTATTTGCTACGATTAACTATATATTCATTTATGAACGTGCTTGTAGGATGGTGGCTAAGGCAAGCCCGGCTCATGGCCGGCTGCCCTGTCCCTCGCCTGGCCGGCCAATGGCGGGCCGCTCGTGCCGCGCCTGCCAGTGGCTGGCACTTGCCGCTAGACGTCGAGGCCTTAGCCCGTGAGCTACCAGGGCAATAAGGCTAAGCGGCAGCAATGTCTGTACTTACACTCTGCACAAGGCTTTCTCCAGGACGGCCCCTCCGCCCTCTTGCCTCTATCGTAACGACCCCGAATGTCGCGCCGGCTACGTCGCGAAGAATACAACGTAGGATGGATATGCGCTCTCCCGGTCGAACTGGCGGCGGCGCAGGAGATGCTCGACGAAGAGCACGAGGACATTGAGCGCGACGACAACGACGAGAACCTGTACTCTCTGGGCTCGGTGGCAGGACACAACGTTGTGATTGTATGCCTGCCGGCGGGCCGGATCGGCAACAACCCTGCGGCGGCCGTGGCGACCCAGATGAGGGCGACATTCAAGGGGATCCGGTTCGGACTGATGGTCGGCATTGGAGGAGGAGTTCCCAGCGCAGAGGCGGATATCCGGCTCGGGGACGTGGTAGTTAGCCTACCGCACCAGAACTTCGGCGGAGTGCTACAATACGACGTTAGGAAGGCGACCCCAAGCGGCTTCGAGCGGACGGGATCGCTCAATTCTCCGCCACAGATTTTGTTCGCTGCGGTGGCTAGATTGCGGGCGAACGAGCTCCGAGGCAGAAGCAAGCTATCCAAGCATGTCTCTAAGCTCGACCGCATTTTCAAGTTTCAGCGCGACAGAGCGGGACCCGACGTTCTGTGCGAGGCCACATACGACCACGAAGGAGGACAACCATACGATCTGTGCGATACCGATAGGAAAGAGGCTCGGCAGCCGCGTGAGAGCGAAGAGGTGGTGGTTCACTACGGGACGATTGCATCGGGAAACCAAGAAGTGAGGGACGGACGCACGCGAGACAGGCTGAGCAGCGAGCTTGGCGGAATTCTCTGCTTCGAGATGGAGGCAGCGGGTCTAATGAACAGCTTCCCCTGCCTCGTAATCCGCGGCATCTGCGACTACGCCGATTCGCATAAGAACAAGACGTGGCAGCCGTACGCGGCGGGAACGGCAGCAGCGTATGGAAAGGCGCTTCTGTCAGTCATCCCTGTAGCTGAAGTGACCAAGCAACATACTGTGGACGTCTCCATGGATGGCGATTCAAAATCTGTATACCTAGGACAGGCTGGTTTAGAAAGCGTGCTTGATGATCTGGCACGGGAGAAAAATGTCAATCTTAATTGGCGGGAGTCCACGGTCGATCTGCTCAAGTTGCTTGAACTACCCTACGACCTGACTGCCCGCATACTACTGGCGGATAGACTGCATATTCACATTGGTCCGGTTGGAAGCGCTGAACAAAGTATTGCTTTACACAAAACAATAATGAGAGAGCTCGCTGCGAACAACGGGAGGGTACCATCGAAGATCCGCGAGTGCGATCTGACGAAGACGCAACAAGCTCCACAAGTCGCGGAGCCCACCTTCCCACTCGCCCAACCCCCGACATGCCTCAAATGCGGCCGTCCTGGCAACCGAGCGACGACTACTCTCCCCAATCCCATCGGTAATGCTGGGAGGCCATATTATGTATGCTCTCATCGCGGGCACGGGAGTCAAACATTCATCACCTTCGATGACAATATTGGCATTAAACCTAGCAATCCGCGATGCAATTGCGGCTATATTAGCCGCCTCTCTAACAGGAGGGGCGGGGGCAGGCAGTTCTATTCTTGTCCAGTAGGAAGCTGCTGGTTCTCACTGGGCGGGCTATTGCTACCACCACGAACGGTGCGAGTGCGAATGGGAGCCAATGGGATGTGGGTGAATATAAGTGGCTCCAGTGCGGAAACAGAGTCAGCACAGCCGTCGTCTGCGCCAGCAGACATCAGCAACTTTTTTGTTGCTGAGATGACCGATCTTCTTTACGAAGATAACCTCCTCAATATGCTCTTGTCAATAGCCTTGAATGACGAGTCGATCACAGGGGACAAGCTTCAGTGTAACTTTCGCCGTATTCTCATGCAGTACGGACGAAATCTTAAAGATGAAGCGGAGTCCGAAGAGCAATTAGCGGCCGCCGGCTTCGTCAGACATTGTTCGTCGCTAGTGTCAGGGAACATCTGCCAAAGGGTCGCAAGCCGCTTGGGCGACTCGCGGTTCAAGTCCCTCGAAGAACGCGTCGAGCGGATGGAAATAGTCGATAACGTCGATCGCTCCCGCAAGGAATTGGATAACGCACCTGAAGAAACAACAATGACTCCGAACCCAGACGAAGAGGTAGAAGACGATATCGACATGCTACATCCGTACTATGAATCTCTCACGGAATTGTCTAGCGTGAAGGAGTTTCTAGTGTCTGGCAATGCTTTTGCCTTGCTAAGAGAGAGTCTACACAATTTTATTAATCCATCCTTTCAGACAAGACTGATGGAAATTACAGACAAATACGGGAGGCTAGAGAACAAGGACGACGAGTTCCGCTCTAACGGTGACCTACACAGTCTTATAGCGGAATTGCTGGACAGCGACCCGAGTTGCATTGGATGGACTGACCGCGAGGGGACTAGCTGGAGCGACATTCTCAAATGGAAATTTGAAGGCTGGACGAGAGAGAAATGGGACTGGTGGCCGTTCAAGCCTCCGCAACGGCGGCTTCGTCCCGGAGAGGCACGGCTGCACTGGGCATGTGTAAGTAGCAACTCTTGAACCCATCCCATAGCAAACATGAGTCTGATATCTCAAAGGAGTGTGGGGAGCAACGATGGGCAGAAGTCCCTGCAGGGTTTGCGAGGGCGGTAACTCAAAGTGCTCGAACTTATCTGATCCGTTGCCAACTACTCGCATATCCTGGTTCGGCCCAACCTCCCCAGGCGGCTCACTCGAAGCAATTGCCATCATCTACAAGCATGCCAAGCAGTAAAGCTGCGGAAGGTTTTGCTAAGGGCACCCAAGCAGACGATGGATCTGAGTCGCCCTCAAGAAATCCTCGCCTTGGAGCTAATCCAAACACAAACACTAGCACTGCTTCTTCGCCTCTCACTTCCCAACGCGTATTTTTCCTAGTAGCTGCTGGTAGTGGATTCCGTCTTGCACAGATCAGAGTCGAGAAGCTTACAACATACGAATTTTTCCGCGAATTGCGGCAACAGTACAATGACCTGCGGCGTTTTTTTAGAAGGTGGCTGAGCATCTGGGTCTACTCACACTGTGATTTCTACCGAGTAAGAAACACTTCCTTCATTACCTATCTCCGCATATCTGATATCGAGCTTACTGAAATTGCAATAGTGCGACAAATACGAAGCTCACCGCTACGAGCCTAGGCGGGAAGAGTTTCCAGACGGGAAACACCACCAAGACTACCAGTATGACCCTAACCCAATGAACCTCATCCCACCCATTGGCCCGCACGAGTTTTATGATCGCTTCCACGCGTGCTACAACCCCCGCCCGGCCTTCCACTTCCTCCACAAATGCGTAAGCTTCAACAGGCGCACGCGGGATCTTCTGCAGCTGTTTCCGAAATGCAATTCCGACCTGGCCGAGGATTCAGACAAGCGCGAACCTTTTTGGGGAATTGTCGCCCGCGAGCAGCCATCCATCTTCCGCCTTTTGCTGTACAATTTCGCGTGCGCGTCGCCTTGCCTCATTTTATTCTTCATGTGGCTCTTCCCGTGGGGGCATGGGGGGGATCTGCAGAATGCGTCAGTGCCGCTCTCCGTCATGCTAGCAGCGCTATCAATTTTTTGGAGCATCTTCTTTGCGAACCTGGAGTTTAAGGAGGGGCACACGAAAGCTGGACACCGGTCTTAAAGACTACCATCCTTCGCGGCTATTATCCTAGAAAGCGCTCGCAGGTCTGTATCCAGGGATATCGGCCAATTGAGATTTAGCATGATTTATTATCCCTCAAGAGAGTCAGATTTCTAGTGTGGAACCAGTCGAGATTTATAAGCATTATGAATAATATATAGCCGTAACAAGTATAGAGCAGTACATAACGTTGCCACCGCTAGCAGGGAGAGCGGCCGGCCCTCACCGGCCATAAGGTTGTATAGTAAAATCTCCTTAATACGATATACAAGGGGGTAACATCAATGCCTCAGACGCCCCCCTGTCAAAAACCGTGCGCAATAGGGGGTATATGCACCCGATGTAGCTCCGTATGATTTCTATGTACAATTCACCACTTTGTATGGCCTCCGTTCGCAAGAATTACAGCCTTGCAGCGCTCGTGCATCTGATCTATGTACTTTTTAAAGTCATCTACCTGTAGCCTTTCCCATTCCTCCTTAATATACTACCGTACTTCCTTATCCGTCTTAGGAAATTGTTTACCCACCCAATACTTTAACAGCCGCCAGACGTTCTTAATTGGATTTAAATTAGGTGAATTAGCAGGCCATTTTATCCTCTATAAGTCGTTGCGATTGTATAAGGCTTTTATGGCTTTAGCTATATAGGAAGGCGCTCCGTCCTCCATAAGAATAACATTTCCTTTACCTGCGTATTACTTAACCTCCTCTTTATATACGTATATTACAGGAACCACATACTTCCTATATACGTCTCCTAATATATTACCCCATTCCTTTTTAAACACTACTAATCTTCCCTTACTATATAGGGATATCGTCCCTTATATTACCTAGGAGCTATAGCCACGGAACTTAGGGAAATAGCAGCTGTCTAAATACTTCTCCTCTGGCTGTTAAGTTACATATACTTTTCTAAAGCCTCCTATTACAAAAAAGGCTTTATCTATCTAGAGGACTTATGTCCACATCCACAGAGGCCAGTTACGGTAAACTAAGGCCTATACAAGACGTGCCTGCTTATAGGCCTTAGTAAGAAGAGGCTTCTTGTCGACCCGAATTAGGTCCTTACTGCCCCGACTCAGCTACCTACCATTGACTTAGTCATTGACTCGGTCACCTACTCCTTGTTTCTGTTACCACCCCTTACCCTCCTTCTCTTTCCTTTCCTATACCTTTCCTTATGTATATATAGAGGTCTTAGAACCACATTTCAATAGACAGAGTCCTCATTTATTTCCTATAATTGGTGTATAGATATCTAATTAATAGTTATAAGCCCGGGTTGCTTGCCGTATTACCCCTATTTAACTAATTAATTTAATTAATTATACCCCTTATTAAATCCTTTATCCTTCCTATAAGCACCTTTTAATATAATTTCTTAACCACCTACCCAGACTATTACCATAATGGTAATATTATTAAGTTAAGCTAACTGGGACGAATAGATTAACCTTATTAGGCTTTAAGCTTAAATAGAAGATATATGGGAATATGTTAACCTCTTAACTAAACGGGATCAGTTACTGTCAAGGCTGGTACTCGACGAGGTGCAGCGGAGGTGTAAGGGAATCAGATGCGTATATCAAGATACATAGATAAAGTTGTTGTATTGCTAATACTATTCTACAGGTAAATTCTAGTGGATTTCATACTTGCTTAGCTTACGTAACCAGTATACATAACTACCCCATAACTAGTTAGTCATAGACAACAACTAACACACCCCTTTATATTTAACTGACTTAATACTCTAAATAGGCTTAATTAATTTTAATAACCTTTAACCTTAGCTACTCTATAAACTTCGTATAACTTACAGCCGAAAGAGATTTAGTTAGACTATCAGCCACTATCTCCAAACTAGTAATATACCACAGATTAACCGTTCCCTTTACAACATGCTCTTAAATAAAGTGGTGTTTAATATTAATATGCTTCGTCCGTTAATAAAACTTAGGGTTCTTAGCCAAGCTTAAGGAGCCTTAATTATTACTATATAGGCGTACTAACTTAATATCCGCACCTAAGTATATTATTTAGCCCATAATCTGCTTTAGCCAAAGTGCTTTAGACACGGCTTTAGCTAGAGCGTAATACTCTGCCTTAGTAGTAGACTGCGCTACTGTCTGCTATCTCTTTAATAAGCATAATATAACTCTACTAGCAAAGAAGTATATATTCCCTAAGATGGACTTCCGTATTAACTTATCACCTGCAAAATCCGCATTATAATATCCGTAAAGGAGTGTTTTTAGATCACCTACGTACCCCTAGTATTTAATTCCTAGGAGCTTCGTGCCTTGCAGGTATTAAAGTATTCAATCTACAGCTTTCACATGCTATGGAAAGGGGTTTGATGTTACGGCGCTGGTGGAAAACGGTGGATCTTGGCAGACGTGGATTATGGTAGACGCGAGTCACGTGACTCGAGGACCGCATAAAATATCAAGCGGCGCTGCTATTCTTCTCCTTCCTTTCTCTAGCTTTGGATCCTTGTTTATAGACTACTAATTATACAGGCTTGCGCGTCCCTTATACTGTGCTTATGCCTTAATTAACTAAGTCGCTAACATTATCTAAAGCTTAACTACTCTTTCTTCCTAAAAAGGAACTCAAATATATCTATAAAGGACACAGAATAGGACCTTAAGGACATCACCAGGACTATAAGGACAGGATAGACCCCTAAGAACTAAAAGAACACGAATAGAACGCGAAACCTAAGAATAGGACACGCATGGACCAGAACCCCTAGAAAATAAATAAACACCAGAAATTACCTAATACCCCTACTATTATGCCAAGAAATATAGCAGCTGGCAAAGCCGCTATAGGACCCGCAAATACCTCTAATAGTAAAATAGTCGCCGTTTTAACCCCCTAGGAAGAGCTTGTAGCAGCTAATGCCAAAATTAAACGGCTTTAAGAGCTGCTTAAAACTAGAGACACCCCTATACCTAATAAGGAGTTATTAAACACCTAGAGACTTACTATAGTCCTTAAAACCCTAGCCTAATATACAGTATTAGTATTATTGCGGTCTATAAAGGTTGCGGACCCCCTATTGCTTATAGATAAAACTAACCCTATATTTAACAATTGGAAGCTTTAACTATAAGACAAGCTTAAAGTTAATATAGACCACTCCCCTACTACCTAAGCTAAAATAGCCTACGTCTTTAGCTATACTAGTGGGGACGCATAGACGTATTTACGTCCGTAATATGCCTAGGACTTAGCAAACCCCTTTCTCTCTAAAAAAGAGATAGTTAACTACCTATCTTTTATTTATAAGGACCCCTTTAAGACACAGAACACCCGCCTTAATTATAAAGCTCTTAATATAAAGACAATAGAGACCTTTTTAGCCTTTTAGACCTACTTTCTGCACCTAGCTGGCCAAGCCTAAATTCCCTATAAAGACTTAATACTAGACCTCTTTAACAAGCTTACCTTAGACCTATAGCGCGCTATACTACTAGTTTTTACTACTATATAGACGCTAAAGGTACTTACGGACTACTGCCTAGCTATTAACTAAGGCCTTTATTAAATTAAGGCATAATCTAAGCGGTATAAAGCTAGAAACTCTCTAAACCAAACTATAAGTACTTTATAAACGGCCTATAACACCCTAGCACAATCTGTAACTCCTATAGCACTAGCTATACAGCCTACTGTTAATTTAGCAGCTAGCTATATAGCTAGTTCTGCTATAGGTCTAGCGTATACTTAGCCTATATATAACAACCCCTATAAATAGGCCCTTAGTAATTAAGGAGCTTGCTTTTTATATGGCTAAAAAGACCACTTTATAAAGAATTGCTAGATAAAGGCAAAAATAGGCAAGGTTCTATTGATTTAAAAGAATAGTATAGAATTAGAAAAAGAGGAACCTTAGAGGAAGACTCCTCTCTAGGGTTAAAAGGGATTAATATATTATATATTAATCTAGGTTAGCTAGTTAGTAGAAGAAACTACACTATCCCTTATACTTTATTCCGTAATAGATATTAAGTTTTAACCTCTACTTTAGCTAACTCTAGAGCAAATACCTTTACCTTAATAGACACCCAGTGTACTATAAAGCTGGCTAACTTTTTAAATATACCCCTTAAAGAACTGCCCAAACCAATTCCTATTTACGGGTATAATAGACGGATAGGACCACCTATTATAACTATCTTATAGATTTACCTCCGTGTAGACAAATAAAGGTAGTATAATATCCCCTTTCTTATTATAGACCTAGGAAGCTATAACATAATCTTAGAAAGAAAATGGCTAGCCTATCTAGGCTTATAGCTTAATATATAGAGTAGACGGCTTATCTGGCCTAAAACCCTACCCCTAACACCCTCTTTTATAAAGGAAATCAGCATTATAATAGAAAACCTTATATAGCCATAGATAGACACCATTTACTAGGCTGATGCTATGCGTAGGGACTAGGCTTTAAAAAAGAACGTATAGCTTAACCCGTAACAGATCTATATACTACGCCGCCCCCAAACTACCTATATTATGCCACCCATACCAAAGATTAAAAAAGGTAGTAAAAAGCTAGCAGAGCTCCCCGTAGGGAACTTAGGCCCTATATAGCCACAAAGAATAGCAAGGAGTATTAGACGCTATACTAAACGTATAGACTAGAGGGATAACTTATAGAAGATAGAATAGGAGCTAAAAAAGATTATAAACCCTAGGCCGCAAAATACGGCCTAATAATAGTCTATAAAGAAACCTATGGACCTCCCACTAGTTAATATCTGCTGTATTAGCGCCGTAGGATTCTACCAGAACTTAGTTTAACCTAATACCGTTACCTTTACCACTAGCTTATATAAAATTAATCAAATAATTAAGGAAAAGGAAAATAAGCTTAGTAAATAGGAAGGCAAGCTTATAGACAAGGAGCTAGTAGAATAGAAACTACCCTATTAATACTAGAAATTTAAGGACATGTTCTCTAAGGCAGTATTAGATATACTCCTACCTTACTAACCATATAACTACAAGATTAAGATTAAGCTAGATAAGAAAGACACACTTAACTATAGCCCCCTTTATTAGTAGTCTACTGCCGAATTATAGGCTACAAAGTAGTACCTTATTAATAACCTAAATAAGGGCTTTATTAAACCTAGTTAAGCCCCTTTTAACTTGCCTATTCTCTTTACTAAAAAGCTAAATAGAGGACTTTGTTTTTGCATTAACTACCGCAAACTAAATAACATAACCTATAAGGACCGCTACCTACTACCTTTACTTAATGAGACTTTAACCCAAATAAATAGAGCTAAGATCTTTACTAAGCTTAATATCCGTTAGGCCTTTTACCGGATTAGAATAAACCCTAGATTAGAAGATCTTACTATATTTTAAACCCATTACGGAATATATAAATACAAAGTACTTTCTTTTAGACTGATTAATGGACTAGCTACGTACCAGCGATATATAAATAATATACTCTTTAACTACCTTAATAACTTCTATACAGCCTACCTGGATAACATTATAATCTACTCTAAGAATAAGTTAGAATATAAGGAGCATATTTATAAAGTCCTATAATAGCTCCACAAGGCTGGTCTCTAGGCTAATATTAGGAAATTGGAATTTAGTATTAAGCGTATAAAGTACCTAGGTTTTATTATTAGTATAGATAAAATTAAGGCCAACCTAGAAAAAACAGCTATAATTAACTAGTGGACACCCCCACAGACCATAAAAGGGGTGTAATTATTTTTAGGTTTCTGTAACTTCTACTAACACTTTATTAAGAACTACAGCAGGATTGCCTAGCCTCTTAACCACTTTACTAGGAAAGACCAGCTATTCCACTTTAACGCCATATATATATAGGCCTTTAATAAGCTTAAAAAATGGCTAGTATCGGCTCCCCTACTTACCTACTTTAACCTAGAACAGCCCTTAATGCTAGAAACTAATGCCTTAGATTATAAGGGCGCGAAGAGGCTTTGGGGAAGATTTAAAGGAACAATATAAATTCTATCTAAATCTAAGGGTATATAGCTCTTGAAGAGAACAAGACGTTGCGTAAAGAAGAGAAGGGAATAACCAGAGAATCTTATAATTAAATAGTTAGGGGTCTTGGTCAATACATACACACGTACGCACACGGACGGACTTTAGTAGAATTTAATTAATCTAGCAGAACTTAGCAGAAGTTAATCAAGCTAGCAGAATTCAGCGGAATTTAATTAAAGCGTCAAGTTTATCTATTAAGTGTTTTACTAAGACATTCCTACTATAACTAGGCTAGTTCTGTTACAGTACCCCCCCCTTTAGCCGAAGGTTTAAAATAATTTAATTTAGTTAAGAATTTATAATTTTATCACATGTCATATTTTCGCGTTGGGTGGCGGTCTTGGCAAGGCAGATCTGACTAATTAGATAACTTTAACCACCGGTTAAAGTTCCTTAACATCTTGCATATTACGTAATCGCGTTATAAATGTTATAACTTATTTTAAGTTCTTTTTAAATTCGAGTTTTGTGTATTCGTATTAGGTGGCAGTTATTTACCTTTATATTATGTCCATCCAGCCAGAGTAGGCCGCGAAGGATAGTCCTTATGGAATTCTTTTACTAAGGAAGGCGCGTCAGCCTTAATCTAATTATAGGTTTCCTAGGTTTGTGTTTTATATCCTTTCTACTTAATAAGAAGTTTAAATTGTTTAAATTATATTTTCCATCGCATATCATTAATTAAGTTAATAAAGTAAGAACCGTTACCGTTGTTAACAATTATGGGAGGTAGCAGCGGCACTTCACAAGTTAAAGGTTTACCCTTTAAAGGTTGCAGTAAGCTTATATAAAATATTAGGTGTATTTTTATCTTAGTCAGCAGTTTAAACTTATAGGCGTATAGGCTTAGTTTCTTTTTAATTTAATACAGGCCCACAAACTTCCAATTAAGTTTCTTTAAGGGCCGTTAAGTCTTTATGTTTTGTATATTTAGGTAAACTATATCACCTTCTTTAAAGTCCCACACGGGAGCTCGTCCTTTGTTTGCATGCCATTCCTATACCATTTAAGCGTACATTAATTCACTTTATAGTAGTTCCGTTAACTGCTTCATTTAATTAGCGAAGTTATATACATTAATTAACTGAATCCGTTTAATTGTGGGTCCTATTATATCAATTTTAAGTTGTGGTTTAAATCTAAGTTAAGGGTCTTGTCCGTAGGTTGCGTAGAACGGCGTTATGCCTGTTAATTCGTTTATTATATTATTCGCAGTAAACTTAGCTAAAGGCAGCCACTTTTCCCAGTCGTCTTGTAGGTAGGAGCAGTATATTTATAGGTATTGTTCTATAATCACGTTCGCAATTTCGGTTTAACCGTCTATCTCTAGATAAAATACAGTTAAAAGTCGTATTTATATACTTAATCGTTTATATAGAGCTTGCCAGAAGTCTAAAACGAACTGGCTTCCATAGTTAGATATTATTAAGTCAGGAAGTCCATATAGCTTAAAGACGTGTTTAACAAAACATTCAGCTACTAAAATAACATTAATTAAGTCCATAGGAATCATATATTACATTTTTATAAGGCGGTTAACTACTACTATAATATTTATAAATCTATTGCTACTAGGTAAATCTACCACAAAGTTAATCAAGATATTACGCCATCTTTATATTAAAATTAATAATGGTTGGAGTACTCCTTATTTCTTTATATAAGAAGTCTTTCCACAAACACACGTTCTGCATGCTCGGACGTATTTTCGCACATAGTTGTGCATTATAGGCCAGTAATACGCTCGTTGAACTATCTCATACGTCTTTGCACGGCCAGGATATCCTACTATAGGAAAGTTGTATATAAATTCGAGTATCTTAAATCGCAAAGGTTTGGAATTCGGGACTACCATTTTCTGTTAATAGTATAGTCAATTATTACAAATTTCGCATTTGGCGAGTGTAATATCTTTATACTATCATTTTCCTGTTTAAATCGCTCCTATTATATCTGCTATCCATACGTCGTTCTTATATTTATATTCCATCAGCTTATCAATTTCTATTTCCCATTTATTAATTTCTAATTCGTTTCTGTCAAGTTCTATATCTAGGAATATAGGATATAGTTTCTTAAAACGTTTAGGGGGCAATAAGATCCGTAATTAATTTATAATCCGTTTGTCTAAGGCATTCACAGGTAAGTCTTATAACTGTTATATTAATACATTAGGCTTCTAATTAAGTTTACCCGGTTAGTACATAATCTTAAAGTTAAATTATAAGAGGTATTCGGCCTAACGAATTTAGCGCTACATTAATTGTTTTATAGTTATAAAGTACTGCAGGTTCTTGTAGTCCGTTAATACGCGTATTAGGAACAACAATCCTTTAAGCTTGGGACGCCATTATTTAAAGCATCTAATAATTGCAAGCAGTTCCTTATTATATATCTTATAGTTTAATTTAGCAGGGGCGAGTTTCCAAAAGAGAAAGGCTACTGGACATAGCTCGCCGTTCTTATCGTATTGCGATAACACTCCTCCTAGTATATAATCAGACGAATCTGTTTCAACAATGCATTTAAGGTCAGGGTCGAAGTGGGCAAGAATTAGAGCAGTCATAAAACAATACTTTAGGTCGTTAAAAGCTTATTTATATTTAGTAATCTATTTAAATTTTATATTCTTTCTTATTAGGTTTACTAATAGCTAGGCAATTTCCAAGAAGTGGTTAATAAATTAATAATAGAAGTTTGCAAATCCTAAAAATCCTTAAACATCTTATATATTACTAGGGCTTCCCTAGTTTATAATTGCGGCGACTTTCTCTAGGTCTATTTTAATTCCATTACAGGATATAATTAAGCCTAAGTATATAACCTCAGACGCGTAGAACTTGTATTTCTTAATATCGCATTATAAGCCCGCATCTTATAGGCGTTTAAGAACCATTCTAACATGTTTCCGATATTTAGAAAGCGAGGACAAGTAGATTAAAATATCATTAATATACACGGTAATAAATACATTAAGGAATTCACAAAGCATATTGTTAACGTATTACTGAAACGTACTAGGACCGTTTTTTACGCCAAACGGCATTACTAGGTATTTAAAGAGTCCCCATTGTATACAAAAAGCTGTGTACTTCTTATCTCCTTCACATATACGGATTTTATTAAAGGCAGCGACTATATTAAGCTTTGTGAAGTACTGTGCCTTTACCAAACGGTTAAGCGTTTCTTAAATTAGGGGAATTGGATATCTGTCAGTATACTCGCTTTATCAACGTGCACGAATATCACTATATGCGATACGTATGCGGTGTTGAAGTTGGTAGTTATTTTGATTGTCTAGAAGTAAGGGGTTGCTCTAAGGATAGGTTAGCTAGCCTCGCTTCGTGGTCTCGTAACCACGTCACATAACTAACATTCCGACACTAGAGCAACTCTAAAAGAAGGCTAATCTACACTCTAAAGTCAAGTCTACTTCTAGACTATTCGTAGTGTATACGCAATAGCTAGAGATCTAATTAATACGCAATAAGGAGAAGAAGAATTGTTAGGGGTAGTAGGTTAATATGTCGCGAGGGCCGCCAAGGCGCTAGTGGTAAGTGAGCCAATAGCGATTTTCCATCCCGGGGATGGAAAATCCTAATTGGCTAGTTAAATTTAGGGTCCGCAAAACATAGTAGGTGGCATGCCCTAGCACCGTCACGACCCGTATACCACCTTCTATTGCTCCTTACGCTCCACCTAACCTATAGCCTGTATATCAACTTGGTTCGTGTTGATAAGTCACTGTAGGGCAACACAAGGCTTCCCCTTGGTTATCGCGTCCGCAGGGTTAGCTTTACTATTAATCCATTTAACCTCTATAATCTGCCGACGTTTATAGGCTTATTATAGGCACATTATATTAATCATTAATCGCTTCTCTTGTGTGGTTCTGAGTCGTACAAGACAGTCGTATAGCGACTTAGAATTGGTGCAAAGCATAAGCAGGAGGTTGATCTGTAGGACTTTGTCTACCGTAGACTTGGTAGCGACGGTGATATTAAAGCCGTAAGCCATTCCGTAGAGTTTAGAAGCCAGAACGCTTCTAGTAACTCTTTTATATTTAATTAAGCTCTAATAGACAATATTAGCCTGGGCAGTAAAGGATAAGTCGAATAAGGCTTCTGGCTAAATTCGGCGGACTTGGTAAAGAATTACGGATATTGCAAATATTGCGAATATTGCGAATCTTGCGGATCTTACGGATGTCGGATATTGCGGATATTAGATACTAGTGTCTTGGCAGTGCAAACAGGTAGGCGTGTATAAGGCGTTACGGGGTAGTCCTATAATACCATCTTGGTTACATCCTGGGAGCTCTTAGGGCTGCTAGGGCTAGCCTTTGGCTAGGCCTTAGCCACCCCTTATAAGCTCCTTAGGCTTGGAGTCTCCTTCCTCCCCTATCAGTTCGTCTCTCTCTCTCTCCTATACGAGGGTATTGCCTACTCCCTACCGTACACCCAGGCAATACCTTACAGTTCGTTTGTTCGTTTAACCTACCCCTATAGCCCAATTGAGGCAAGGGAACGTCCTCTTGCAGGTATACTAAAATGTCTACTGTGTCCGCCATGGCCGTAGGGTTAGGGTATTTGCGTAGGCGACCTCTGCCTTGTTTAGGTTGTAGTAGTTGCGGTCTGTAAAGAAAGTAGTACATACTCTTTAACTAGGGTGTTCCTTCTCCCATATAACAATTAAAGACTGTAACTTGTTAATTAACGGAGACAAGTCTTCTTTAGGGTTTAAGACGGCAGTTCTATAGGCAGGAACTCCCTGGCAAGCCTTCTAGTCGTCTATGTAGATTCTTGCAATCGTGGTAACCTCTTTACTGTATCTAGGTCCTTGCCTAGATCCTTACTCCACACTAGGCACGGCCAGTTTAGGTAGTATATGTATATATAGCTGCTGCAGTTGCTGCGGCTGTTGGGTAGGCTGCTAAAAGTTATATTATTGCTGGGCAGAAGAAGGACCAGGTAGGGTAGGAGTACCAGTAGGGGCAGTAGGGGCAGCGATTGGGGTAGCTGGCGGAGCAGCAATCAGGACAACTAGTGGTGCAGCAGTTAGAATAGCTGGTGGAATTGGCGGAGCAGCGGGTGGTAGGGTAGGAGCACTAGGTAAGGTAGGAGCACTAGGTAGGGTAGGAGCAGTTGCTAGAGGGAGGGTAGAGGTAGTTGGTGCAGCTTGCTGGGGTATAGATGCAGCAGATAGTTAAGGTATTGTAGGGGTAGGTATCTGCGTTCTTGGCGGTGTTGTAGCTATAGCTATAGGCTGAGCTAATTCTGGGCCAATAGCTAAACCGTTGAGAGTATGGTTTAGTTTATCCCTGGCAGTACTAGAGCAAAGATTCCGGGCAGGAGGAGGACCAGGTAGGGTAGCAGGGGCAGCAGGGGCAGCGGTTGGTATAGCTTGCTAGGGGGTGGCGGTTAGTATAGCAGACCTAGGTGGTATTACAACTATAGCTGTAGGCTAACCCGATAGACCGTCACGGGTGTGGTTTAGCCTGTCTCGTAGTATTACCGTAATTAGTGGTTCTGCTAATTTCTTAATGGTTACTATAATCTCCTTATCTGTCCATTAATGTAGCTCTTCCCATTGTGTAACCTCAAATAACCGTTTAGATATAGTGACTCTGTTATATTTGCCTACGTAAACACCTCTTTTAAGGAGATGTCTTCGCAGCTAAGATCTAAGATCTGTGCGTATCTTCTTAAAGCTCTCCACCGTAAATCCCTCGAACTGCTCTTGAAAAACGGCCCACAAGCTGTTGTCTGTAAGGTCTTGTGTTAGATATATTATTGTTTCTATAAACTCTACCAGTTCGTCCTTTATAGCCTCGTCTACGTTAATTCCGTATCCGTATTTACTAGCCATCACGGCCCATTCTTTTTCCGTACGTGCCATGGTTGTAGGTATGAGGATAAGGTTGAGGTTTGGGGTTGAGGTTGAGGTAAGGGTGTCGAGGTAAGGGTGTCGAGGTGAGGGTGTCAAGGTAAGGGTGTCGAGGTGAGGGTGTCGAGGTGAGGGTGTCGAGGTGAGGGTGTCGAGGTGAGGGTGTCGAGGTGAGGGTGTCGAGATGAGGGTGTCGAGGTGAGGGTTAAGGTCGAGGTTGTAAAGGTAAGGGTGTAAGGGTGTGTGCGTGTCCCCTTGACAAATCTGCAGTTTTTAAAGACTGAAGACGATTCTTAGCAAAGATACAATCCTCTAGGCGATCTAACACGTTGGCGGTTTAAGCTAACGCGTGGTCTCGAGCTTTAAGGGTAGTGTAGCTCTCTTTAGTGTGTACGTCCTCTACAGCCGTTAGGCCTGTAAAGTGTTCTTAGCAAGACTGCTATTCTCTCAGCGATCTGTTGTATTGGCTGTAAGGCTAGTACAAATTCTCTTAAGCTTAAGGGAGGTCGTAATCTTCTCTAAGTAAAGATATAATTCTCTAGGCAATCTGACGCGTTAGCAGTTAAGCTAATACGTGGTCTTAAGCTTTGAGGGTAATATAGCTTTCTCCTTTAACTGAAATAAACAAGGCTAGGCGATCCGTGTACTGTTTCCAGTACGGTTCTTAAGCTCTAGCTTATTGCGTATTTCCTAATCTGTACGTCTACTGATTAGTGTCGGTATACTCGCTTTATCAACGTGTACGAATATCACTATATGCGATACGTATGCGGTGTTGAAGTTGGTAGTTATTTTGATTGTCTAGAAGTAAGGGGTTGCTCCAAGGACAGGTTAGCTAGCCTCGCTTCGTGGTCTCGTAACCACGTCACATAACTAACATTCCGACAATATCAGTTTCAAATTATAATTATATTTAGAGCTTAATAATTAATATAAAATCTTAAGCCTCCTTCTAGCTTTTTAATGAATAGTATAGGTAAGGCGAATAGAGATTAACTAGGGCAAATAAATCCTTTTTCTAGATACTTATTAAGGTATTATTATATCATAAGCAGTTCTTCTTATAATATACCGTATAGCGGACCAAACTTTGGTGTTATACCAGGCTCAAGTTCTATCTTAAAATCGTGCTTATCTTAGTACAGGGCTAGTTAATCTATAAATCGTTTTTTAAACTCGTTAATTAGATTATAGTACTCTTTAGGTATAAGAGGTTAAGGATTAATATATTATTTTAGTTCTAGTGCTTTCTTAATGTCTTCTATAGTCACGGCAAAGATTTCATAATCTCATCTTTTTACTAACGAGATAAAGGGTGCGGCCTATATTATACAAATTTTAAAAGGTTTTAACGTAATATCTTCATATTCTTTACTGTAATTAGCAGTCGTAGCTTTATCATATTAGTTTAAGGTTTGTGGCAAGGGTAATTTATATTATTTTAAATTTAAATAGTTGTGTGCATATTTATAGAGCAAATGGTTTTTTAAGCAATAACTTCGGCAGTAGGTTATACGGAACTTTAGTATTTCTTTAACCTAGCTAATTAAAGGGTCGTGTTGTTTTAGCTATCTATGTCCGAGTATTACCTTATAATGCTTTAAAGGTGTTATAAACAGGGAAACGTATTTAAGGTATTTACCCATCCGCAATTTTATAAGAGCGTAGTGCGTTAGTTCGCTATATATTAAGGGTTTGCCGTTAAAGCCTTATAGGCCTTAAGGCTTATTAAGTTTCTTTAAATTTAGGCATTAAGTTTTCGTGTAGTTTATATTAATAAAGCCTATACTAGTAGCTCCGCTATCTATAAGGATTTATACTTCCTTCCATTTTCCAAGTATTTAAATTTTGCCAAGTATATTAAGGGAGTTGTGTTGTGTATTAGCGCTAGAAGAGCCTAGACACTTATACTCTTCCACTTTTTATCCTAAGGCACAACTTGGCCCTAGGACGATTCGTTTTCCAAGTTAACTAAAGGCGAGGTGCTTCGTGGCGTCCGAGTACAATTTGTAGAACGGGTACAACTTAAGGAACGGGTACGATTCAAGGATCGGGAGGAACTACGGCGGACCTTTTTAAAAGGGTAAGTTTAACAATTCCTTTAGATATATCCCTTTTTACCACATCCAAAGCATTCTCCATTTGTGGCTCGAGTTCTTTGTTTATTAGTTCCTAAGGGTGCATAGGATTGAGCGGCATCAAGGTCTATAGGGTCGTACGTAGGGCTTTTGGGTTTTAGAGACGGATCGCGCTTTAGAGTATATACCGGTTTCGTAGGGTTCTAAACGTAAGGTATAGTTAGCCTTAGAGAACAAGTCTGTTTATTATATTAAAGGTCTTTGTTGATTTATTAACATATTATAGCAAATTCGGATAGGTTTTTTGGCAGTTCTCTACCTACTAACTAGGCTTTAATCTCATCCAAAATAGCTTATTAAAGGGCAGCGACTCTAGCAGCTTTATTCCAATCTAGCTCGCCAATAAGGCCTAAAAATTCCAAAAAGAAGCTGGTGAAGTCTCGGTTCCGTTGTTATAGGTTTTTAAGTTTAGTAACAGCTATGTATTCGCGGCTAGCGTCATCATACGTTCATTCTAGCAGAGAGATAAAGATTTCAAAATTAACAAAGGTACCGTTACAGAAGAATGGATCCATGGTACGTACAGCGTCTTTACTTAAATAAGACATTCCGTAGCTAACCTTACTGGCTTTAGTAGGGTATTAGTTGTAGTTTATTAAAAGTTTAAGACGGAGCTTGGTTATAAAGGGACGTAGGTTATTTTAATTTCCATTAAACATTAGAGAATTAGGGAGCTTTTTAGATTTCATAGTAGGTATCGAATTTGTTATAGATATGGGTTGAGTTACTATTACTAGTTCGGAGTTCGTATTTAAGGGGCCAGGCTTAGATACAGTTATATCGATTTTGTTTATAGGCGGTGTTGGGGTCTCTAATATAAATGCTTAGACGTTACGGAGTTCTTTATAGAGTGCTTCTATTAATCGCTAATACTGGGCTTCCAGTGCAGCCCGCTGCTGAGCTAAAGCATCCGTAAAGGACTATTACATTATAGTCAACTGTTCCCTGACTAGGGACATAATACTTATAGTTATTAAAGAGGATTCGGGTTCGTTTGCCATTTCAATAGTGGTTATTTTTTTTTTTAACGCAACGTAATGTAAGGGCGCGAAGAGGCTTTGGGGAAGATTCGAAGGAATAATATAAATTCTATCTAAATCTAAGGGTATATAGCTCTTAAAGAGAACAAGACGTTGCGTAAAGAAGAGAAGGGAATAACCAGAGAATCTTGTAATTAAATAGTCAGGGGTCTTGGTCGATGCGTGCGCACGTGCGCACGCGGACGGACTTCGGTAGAATTCGATTAATCTGGCAGAACTTGGCAGAAGTCGATTAAGCTGGCAGAATTCGGCGGAATTCAATCAAAGCGTCAAGTTTATCTGTCGAGTGTTTTACTGAGACATTCCTACTGTAACTAGGCTAGTCCCGTTACATAGATGGCGTAATAGCCAGCGTTTTCTCCCAGAAGCAATTAAACGGAGAATAGCACCCTGTTGCATACTATTTAAAGTGTCGGTAACACCTAAGTGCACTTGATTGGCCTATTAACTGATGGATTTGTTCTTGTCTAATAGGTGTCAAAAGCAGAGGATCGTAAGGATCGCGGTGCCTAAGTAGGGGGTTGATGAGTCATCATAAGGATGACTAATCAGAGACACGAACGACGACACGTAACCACGTAACTTCTGTCCATATATTCCGACACTGGCAGTTCTTTCTTTGTGCGTTAAACTGCTTGTGGCGCTACAGGAAGGCAGCAAGGTACTGGTTAGCTATAGGCAGAGCAGCTAGAGGTTAATTGTGTTACTGCAGGCAGGAGCAGTAGAGGGTCTGTTCGTTCGGGTAGTAGTACGGTACCAGCGGCGGTAGTGATAGTGGTTAAGCATAGAGCTTGTCTATTAGTTGGTCGGTAGATCGCAGGCATATAGGCACGATTATTCGGTCGGTAGATCGTAGGCATATAGGCACGATCATTCGGTTGGTAGATCGCAGGCGTATCGGCGCGATCAGTATCATAATAGCAGGCATAGCGGCGCTATCAGTTTGTCGATAGTATGTGGTAGTATGGTGCCAGTATTGAGGGTTTGTAGCTGCCGCAAGGCGTCGGCCGATTCGAGAGGGCAGAGGGGAGCACGTTGGCGTTGTAGGAGACACGTGACCACGTAACCTCTGTCCATATATTCCAACATAAAGACTATAATAGATGCCAAGCTAAACTACCACATCCATAATAAAAAAATACTAGCTATTATCTCTAGCTTTTAGCAATAGTATATACAGCTAGAGGGGACCCCTAAGCCTATTAAGGTAGTTTTAGATTATAAGGCCCTAGAATACTTTATAATAACCAAGGCCCTTACAGCCTAGTAGGCACGCTAGGCAGATATCCTATCTTAGTTTAACTTCTTAATTATATATAGACCAGGCGCTATAAACCGTGCGGATGCTCTTATAAGGTATAAATAGGACCTAGGTAACTAGGCGGCTATAAAGATCTTATTACAGACCTAGACACTACTACAACCAGAGCACCTTAACCCCTAAATATAGGCAGAGCTAAATACAGACCCTTTAGATGCTGAGATATGTCCTATTAACTCCATAGAACTTAACCTTATTAATAAACTGCTACAGGTAAACCATACGGCCCCTTCTCTACAGGAGTACTATAAAAAGGTAAAGAATGCTACTAGCCTATAGTCCCTTAAAAACGGACTGCTTAAGTACTAGGAATAGCTGGTGGTGGTAGAGGAATAGAATTTACGGACCTGGCTTATTACTAAAGTATATACCTAGGTCTCTACGGCCTACCCTAGAAAGAATAAGACCCGCAAGATTATTAGTAACCAATACTACTAGCCTAGAATAGTTATGGATATTAACCGCTATATACGGAACTGTAACAACTACTATAGGTCTATAATTCCACGAGATAAAACCCTAGGACTATTAAAGCCACTCCCAATACTAGAACGCCCCTAGTAGTATATCTTTATGGACTTTTATAAGCTACCTACAGACCGTGACGGATATGATATAGTAATAATCCTAGTTAACCACTTTGGCAAGCGCCTGTTCTTAATCCCCTATTATAAGAATATTAATGCCAAGGAGGTAGCCTAACTATACATCTATTATATCTACCGAATTTACGGACTACTAGATACTATTATATCCGATTATAGGCCGTAGTTTATATTAGCCTTCTAAAATAAGTTTATTTAGATCCTTGGCATTAAGCTAAAGCTTTCCATAGCATACTACCCCTAGATAGACGGTTAGACAGAGATTATAAATTAATACTTAAACCAGAGGCTCTGGCCCTTTATTAACTACTTCTAGGATAACTAGGGCAAACTACTACCCCTAATAGACTACGCCTAGGCAACCCTACCCTATAACTCTATAGGATTTGCACCTATTTAGCTAGAAATAGGATACTTACCCTATATAAGCTTTAACTAGGAAAGACCAGAGGGGCCATAGACTATACGCGAAAAACTGTCTTATAAGGAAGCCCAGCAATATACTAAACGCTTAGAAGAAGCTTGGACGGTAGCCTATATAAATCTAGAAAAGGCCTAAAGATTAATAGAACAGCAGGCAAATAAGCATAGGCGCAAGCCTAACTTTACTATAGATAATAGGGTCTAGGTTATAACAAAGAACTAGAAGACAGAACGGCCTAGCCGTAAGCTAGACTATAAGATAGCAGGACTATATAAGATCCTTAACAAAGAAGGCAACTTATATAAGGTTAAGCTCCTAGACTTAATTAAAGTCTATCCTATTTTTTTTTACCGGATAAGCTATAGAAGGCTGTAAATAACCCATTACCTAAATAAAAGAATGAGCCTCCCCTACCAATTTAAGTTAATGGCGACGATAAATAGGAAGTTAATAAAATACTAGCCTATAAACTAGTATAAGGAACGTTACAATACTATATCTAATAGAAAGGCTATAATCTAGACCTAACCTGGTACCCTACTTAGAACTTTATAGGCTGCCCCTAGAGACTTAAAGAATTCTATAACTAATACCCTAATAAACCCGGACCCCCAAAGTACCTTAACGAGTAGATGGAGTACTAGTATAGCAAAGACAATAGGCTGCCTATTGAGTATAAAGACAAGAATACCCTATGGATATAATATAGACATATAAAGCCTAAGGGCAGGCTTTTTTGGAGGGGGGGGGTAATGTTACGGCGCTAGTAGAAAACGGTGGATCTTGGTAGACGTGGATTATGGTAGACGCGAGTTACGTAACTTAAGGACCGCATAAAATATTAAGCGGCGCTGCTATTCTTCTCCTTCCTTTCTCTAGCTTTGGATCCTCGTTTATAGACTACCAATTATACAGGCTTACGCGTCCCTCTTGCCGTGCTCGTGCCTCGATTGACTGAGTCGCTAACATTTGATAAGAATCGTAACAGTATAGAGACTTTGTATGCGATATCTAGTCTAGTTTAGATTGCCAGATATATTAGGGAGCCAATCTTTAATCCATAAAGCTTAGTATCTTTAGCCATTGTTTGCCCGTTAAAGAGTACCATAAATTTAGTAGCTCTAGCTGCCATTGGCGTATTAACTGGATAATAATTCTCCATACTATATCATTTAAGGATCTTACTAATATATATATCCTAGCATAGGGTAATCGTCCCTTCCTTTCTGTTTTAAGTTATTCTTACCCCTATAAAGTATTCTGTAGGGCCTAAGTCCTCCATCTTAAATCTTCTTATTAAACTCTTCTTTAGAGCCTTAATCTTGGCCTTGTCTTTACCAATAATTAATATATCGTTAATATATATAATAATCAGAATTCCTGTTAACTTATTAATATATACGTATTAGTCGCTAGTATATACTTTAAACCCTAATTGCTAAAGCGCAGAGGCTAATTATTTCTGCTATAGTTAAGGTGCCTATTTTAGACCATATAGCGCTTTTAGGAGCTTATATGCCTATTTAGGTGCATCCTTTAAGATCTCCTTATTAATTTCCTAGTTAGGTGGTACTTCCACATAGATATCCATGTTAGCAGTTAAATTTAGGAAGGCTCCAACTATATCCATCTGCTTAATTTCTAAGTTAAATAGAGCTATAAGGGCAACTGCTAGCTTCTATATAACACTCTTATATACTCCCACAAATGTTTGGTTAAAGTCCTTTCTGTATTACTACCTAAACCCTTTAATAACCTATCTCGCCTTCCACTTTAGGATCTTGCCGTCTCTATCCCTTTTTATCTTTAGAATAAGCTTTTTTAGTAGTGCCTTAATACCCTTTAGCAGCTCTAATTGTCTTAAAAGCTTTTAGGTTCCTTTATAAACTAGGCCTTAATACTCCTTCTTAATTACCTTCTTCTATTCTAGCTAGTTAGGTCTCGTCTTTACCTCCTTAATTATCTTAGGATTATTATAGATTAATGACACTAGGCCAGCTGCATATGCAGTATAAAATGCTATATTTAATTTAGAGTTAAAGCTTAATTTTAGCTTTAATTATTAAGCGGCTTATTAAGTCTCTCTACTAAGCTCTAGGTTTGGGATATAGACCTTATTCTTTAAACCTCTAGGTTAACCCCTTAATTTAGGTACTGTTTTAGTTTTAACTCTCTCCTAAGTAGTCTCTAGCATTAATTCAGTATCACATTCTAATTTAGGTTTAATATTAAAGTTAATATCTAGTTACTCCAAATCCTTATTAATTTAAAGCTCTGGCGTAATAGCCTTTTTAAGTACTAATTAGGGTTAATACTTAATATTTCTAGGCATATTAGGAACTCTCTAATAAATTAGGTCACTATCTTATTAATCCTAATTCTTAGTACTCTTACCTCTATTTCTAGTAGGTACTAGAATATTAGTATTGTCTTCTAATAGGGGCTTTATAATTAAGCCTCCTTTATTAAATCTAATATTTAAGGATCGTACGATCCTATTTTCGGCGGGTCCTTTTCTTAAAGGTATATATACCTTAAAGATATAGCTTCCTTTGTAGCCTATAAGGATTCCTACCTTAGCCTATACAGCAACCTTCTAGCTGATGATTTGGCGCTCCTTTAGTATTTGGATATATATCTTGCAGCTAAGTACCCGTAGATAAGCTACGGATGGTCTATTGTCTTAATTTGGGTAAAACTTATCCGTAAAGGCTTTATATGGGGTCTTGCCCTTTAACAAAAAGGTAGCTGTTTAATTAGTAATTAGTACTATTAACTTAAATATTAGTGGCCAAAGGGACTATAAAATGTCTATATTAATTATTACGGTTTATATACACTCGCAAAGAATACCAATTATTTATTTAGAAGTGCCGTCTTGCTCTAGGTTGTATAGTATAGTAAGCTCTACTACCTGCCCTAAATTATCTATAAGCTTAGCTAGCTTCTTTAGGCTATATTCTTTACCCCCATCTATATACCATTTTTTAATAACTCTTCTAAATTAAGTCTTTACTATCTTTTAGTATTTAACCAGAGCGTTATATGCGCCATTCTTTAACTTATAGAAGTAAGCCTATTAAACTAAAGTTGCCCTCTTAGTAAATACTATAGCATACTTCTTCTTTCTAATGTCTTATTAAACACCCATAGATTTTACGTTTTAGCGTGTCTTTATATATACCTTATAGCTTTTCCTTTCTCGCATAGGTTATAGAGCCTTAAGTCTTTATCCTCCTGTTATATGGCGCTCAGCTCTTCCTTCTTAAGGGTTATACTTTTAACTAATCTAGAGGTCTTCTATACATTCTTAAGGCCAAAGTGGCTAAAGTAATAATGCTAGAGTTAAATCGATATCTCTAATAGCTTTTTTTGTGTAATTGTAGGGAATGCGTATATATGGAGTGCTTTAATAATTATTATATCTTCGTTAAATCGGAATATGCTAAGGCCTTCTTTATTAACCACAAGGTTTCTATCTTTAATTTAAATATTACCCCTACCTAGGAGCTTTCTAGCTCCAAAGATATTAATGCTATAGTTTAGTAGGTACTGCACCTTGCTAAGGTTTAGCATATGCGTCTCTCCTATATCTATAGCACAGATAATTATCCTCTTGCTAAAGCTAAGCGGCGTAGCTTTTCCACTTGCTATATTAATTAATGGTAGAGATGCTAGTATATATATACCAGTATTAAAGTCGTTAATTAATTTGGCAATATGGGTTTTGGCTCTAGTATTAAATAGTATTCCTTTCTACTTAATTAGTAATTAATTCTTCCTATTTAGGTGTGCGTAGAGGTACCCTAACTCTTTCTTTATAAATATATGAGCATCGCCATTATCTAAGTCACTATAAGCATCGTCATCGTCTAAGGAGTCACTGCTAGGTTTTTCCTTCCTACTCTTACTACCTAACTTCTTCTTATCAGGTTCCTAATATAGAACAAACTTCTTACCTATCTTTTCTTCCCATTTATAATATAGCTTCTTATTTATAATAAAGTAGTTCTTATAGTACTTTCCCTTACTCTTCTCCTTATCCTCCTTTACCTTTTATTTGCCCTTCTTATTAGGCTTCCCCCCATATAGTATACCTCCCTTAGCCTTCTTATCCTTATTTTATACCTTATCTATAATATCTTTAATTAACGCGGAGAGTAACAGTTAGGTTAATTCTTTTTAAGAATTTAATCGCTGTTATTCTACCCAGATGGGCTATGTGTTAGATAGGGCCATAATAAAGAGAATTGGATGCCATGATTTAGGTAGGGAAATATTAAGGTTCGCCAGCTTTTTAATAGCCTTTTTAAATGCGATAATAAAGTGCTTAAGATTAGGGTAGTCATTATACTTAATCTTCGTGTATAATTTAATAGCGTTATAGCTAAGAACTGCTCCGGTTCCCTTATACTAAGTCTATAGAGTTACCTATATCTCGCGCGCTAACTTGCATCCTGCTAGCATCTGTATAGGGGTACTCTTAATATTAAGCTTAATAATAATCTTTATGCTCAAGTCTCCAGCTTCCCATATTAGCTATACTGCCAGCTTTATCTTATTAGCTTTCTTATTAAATTCATCCATATATTTAGGTGCTTTTCCCTTTTTATAAATATAATGTCTTAATCCGTTTACAATGGTAATATCCTCTATTACTTCCTTCTATGCGACATAGTTATCCTCTCCCTTCAGCTTTATGCCATTAGGCAGTAGGTTCTTGCTACTACTACTTTTGCTCATCCTAAGTGCAGTAATTGGATATTAAGTCAATTAGGAACTTACTGTATTCGTGTCGCAGTGTTGTAATTAAGATCGTTCTAATTGGTTTCGATCGTCGTCTACTTCTTAAGTCATTGGTAGGTGGTATATGCTACTAGACGCGTCGTGGTTGAGCTCCTAATACGCGTCGTATCGATCGTCGTCCAGTTGCGAGCTCGACCTGTTACTATCTCCTGCCTGCTTCTTAGCTCTCGTCTTCTGATCAAACTCAGCGAGTTAAATAGGTCAGTAAGGTAGTAATCAATTCCGCGGACAATACGCGTCCTTTAATCGTTTAACAACTGCTATAATTACACGTCACAGCTCTCTCCACGCGTTATTTGAAAACGCTATATTGAAACCCTCTACAGGCGTAGCCGGGCTCATAACCTGTCGAGGCTGGTACCCGACGAGGTGCAGCGGAGGTGTAAGGGAATCAGATGCGTATATCAAGATATATAGATAAAGTTGTTGTATTGCTAATACTATTCTACAGGTGGATTCTGGTGGATTTCATACTCGCTTAGCTCACGTAACCAGTACACGTGACTACCCCATAACTAGTTAGTCATAGACAACGACTGACAGTTACCCTAATTAATTAAACCAGTCTTTCCTAGACCTTTAGATATAAAGATAGGAACAACCTCTTATATAACTCTCTCTAAGGACAAGAAGGATAAGCTTTGAATTTTCTATAAGAGGCATAAAACAGTAAAAAAGGAATATAAGAAGTAAAAGGCAGCTTTAACCTTTCTATAAAGCTATATTACTAATATAGTGGCCAGAAACCTTAATACCTATATACTGGGTATCGACTTAGTATATAACGCACTAGTGGCTCTTAATGTCACGGAACCCCACCGTAGGGGCCTCCATAGGAGAGCCCCGTGCTCTCGCATACACCTTGTGTACAGCTTACGTCAGCTACGCGTAGGTATATCACCTCCTTACGCCCTCGACCCTTACGATCGATTGCGCAACGTCTTGTAGACTCCTCGAATACATACGTTCTATAGCCATTGCCCCCGTCCCATAACATTACATTACGCCTTTTTTATCACTAACGCTCAGCCTACAACTAACTCTACGTCTCTACAATACTATAGGCGCTGCCAGAAGTAGCGTATCTCCTACCTTGTACTTCTAAAGAACCAACAATAGTAAGACGAAATTCCTTACTAGCTACTATGTTAAACTTAAAGAACAATCCAATACCTATATTAAACCCACAATGCCAATTAATCCCAGGAGGATTTAATTTACCAGCTATAGCCTTAACCCCTAAAGGGAAGCCTAATGGCTCAAAAGACTATAACGACCTTAATAAGGTAGATATTAACAATGTCTTATCTTTTATTAACTATATAACTATGGATAAACAAGCCAAAGGGCTACTACCTATTAAGATTAAGATACAAGACGCCAAGATTTTTATAAAAATGGTAGCATAAGAACCTAATAAATACTACCGCCTTCTATAGAACTACTATCTAAAGCTTATATAAGCTAAGATGTGTACTGCCTAAGATTATAATATTATCTAAGACCTATAAGCTTATAAGGCGCTCACTAATAATATATGTTAAGAGATTAAAGACGACCTCCGTGTGTCTAAACGCGACATCTAACAATTAAAGAAGGCTAAGATTATACTTAACGCTATAGTTACTAAAAGAGAGGGTATAATTAAATACCTATAATCTTAGCTTAATAAGCACATTTATAACAATACTAGACACCCCTTTACCGTATATAACACCGCCTAAGTTTTTATACCCCTAGTAACCTTACCTACTTAATACTTAATAGAGGGTTAGCGCTAAGTAGCTTTACCTAACGGGAACCCCTACTATAGCGGCAATAATAAAAACTATAATAACTAAACCTAAACTGCCACCGTAGGGTCTAATATATACTACCCTAATCCCCTAATCTTTTAGGATGACCGTAAGGAATATAGCTACTAGAAGATATAAATCCGCAAAAAACTAACCTAGAGTGCCTACCTTTTCCCCATAGAAGATGCTAAGATTAGCTATATTATTAGGCAAATAAAGGGCATCCTATTTAATAGGCTCTTTACTTAATAGGAGACTAGCAGTCCCTAGAAGTGGCAGTCTTACTAAGAAGTCCTTAAGGGCCTTAACTAACTATACCGCGACTATAACCTAGTAGCCACCAGTTAAGCCAAACTATATACCCTAAAAATAAGTCCTACTAAATTATTTAATGAGTTTTATATTAAATTCTAGGAATATACCAGAGCCCTTACCTAAGACAATGCTAAAGACCAAGAAGATCTTCTTAAAAAAGTTACTTATTGCCTTAGTCACGCAGCCGCCAGCTATAATTATAACAATAATTATAATATGGTATTAGCCCTATAAAAGATCAAACAACAGCTAAACCAAATTACTACTGCAAACCCCTACCTAAAGACCTCCCTATAGAAGCCCTCCGGACCTACCAAACCACTAATACCTACTACCCTAAGCAACACTACTGGTCCTAATATCAACCTCTCTATACTAACCTTCCTATAGAAGCTACTAGACGGAAAACGCAAGCTACTCTAGAAGCTAAAGCATTGCTATAGATGCTGTTAACAAGGCTGTTATAGCTATAGCCTAAACTACCCAATAGCCAGGTTTAGTGGCTACCGCCTAATACCTAACCTAGTACCTTAAACACTAAATATATTGCTACGTGCCACTATAGTATAAGATAAAGACGCAGCAATAGCGGTAAAGTTGGATATAGAAACGGAAAACGCCAAGTCCTAGCCCTAAGTCGTAGGCTAGGACGCCTTAATAATAAGGGGATCTATATATCAGCCTGCTTAATAGATAACTTAGTAAAAATAAATAGACGCAAATAGATAGTTTTACCTATAATAGGAATTACTGCTAAAAAACAATATAAAAGCTGTTCTATAATTGATTGCGGAGCTACTAATAAATTTATAGACACCTAATTTGTGCGTACTTACAACCTATTTACCTTACCCCTTACTAAAGCCTACGCCCTATAACTCACTAACAGTAGTTATACTATATAGAAGATTACCTATATAGTATAACTCTATTTAGATATAAATGGGCACCAGGAAGAGCTCTGGGCCTATATTATACTACTTATTAACTACCCTATTATCCTTAGAATAAACTAGCTTAAATAATATAATCCCACCATTAACTAGAAAAAGAGAGAAGTAACCTTTAACTTTAAATACTGCAGAGAGACTTGCCTAGGGCATAGCCTAGCCGCCTCTACCTACTCCCTAGGATATTAACCTAAGGAACCCCTTATTAACCTACCCATAACTAACTACTACCATATAAGTGCCGCGGCCTTCTACCGCATAGCATATAGAAAAGGCTAAACCATTGCCGCAGCCTCCTAATTATAACTATATAAGCTTAATAAAGAATAGGACTACGTCCTTTACAGTAATAGGATAGATATAGTTAACCTCCTAGAAAACAATGCCTCCGTAAAACTCTATAGACTTTCACCTTTAGACTTTAAGAAGTTTATAAAGCTTAAAAAAGGACTTACTAACAAGGAACTTTATAAGCTCCTCCCTAAAAGGTACTATAACTTTATTAACGTATGCTTATAAAAGAGTGTAGATATACTCCCCCTATATTAACCTAATAACTATACCATTAATATTAAATAAGGAAAAACGCCACCCTTTAAGAGACCCTACCTAATATTAAAAGATGAACTTCTAGTTATTAAAAAGTATATTAACAAGCACTTTAACAAAGGGTTTATTTATCCCAGCATATCCCTAGCAGCCGCCCCTATCCTCCTTACTAAGAAGCCAGAAGGAGGTATTTAATTCTATATTAACTATAGAGGACTTACCACTATTATAATTAAGAACTAATACCCCGTACTGCTTATACGTAAGACTCTTAAGCGGCTTAGCTAAGCTAAAATCTATACCAAGCTTAATATTATTGCCGCCTTTAACCACCTCTAAATATAGGAAGGTAATAAATAGAAAACCGCATTTACATTACGCTTTAGTTAATTTAAATATACTGTTATGCCCTTTAATATATGCAACAGCCTAGGCAGATTCTAAAGCTATATTAATAACGCCTTATAGAACTACTTTAACGACTTCTGCTCTACGTACCTGGATAATATACTTATTTACAGTAACAACCCTTCTAAGTATACTAAGCACGTTTAAAAAGTCCTATAGCGCCTTAGGGACGCAGGACTTTATATTAACTTAAAGAAGTGTAAATTCTTAGTTACAGAAGTAAAATACCTTAGACTAATTGTTACTACTAAGGGTATCTATATAGACCCCAAGAAGGTACACACAATTACCAAATGGTAAACCCCTAGTTGTATTAAGGATGTATAAGCCTTCCTTAGTTTTGCTAACTTCTATTAAAAGTTTATATACAACTTCTTGGGTGTTGTAGCACCACTTATAGTAATAATATGAACAAAAGGCCTTTTTATAAAAGGAAGAAAAATATATCTATATTTTACCTAGATGCCTAAATATAAGAAGGCGTTCTAAGACCTTAAAGATGCTTTTACTAAAGCACCTATTTTAGCTTATTTTATACTAGGATAATAACTCTATCTTAAAACTAACTCTTTAGACTACATTAACGCAGGTGTCCTCTCCTAGATAGGTGACGACGGCCTCCTCTACCTAGTTATATTCTACTTATCTAAGCTTACACCATAAGAATGTAACTATAAGATCTATAATAAAGAACTCCTTGCTATTATATAAGCGTTTAAGGAATTCTAACCAGAACTCTTCTTAGCAGAACCTAACTAGCTAACTAAAGTCCTTACGGACTATTGCAACCTTAAATACTTTATAACTATAAGATAGCTAAACTAACACCAAGTACGCTGGAATAAGTTCCTCTTTAGTTTTAACTTTAAAATTGCATATAGGCTAGGAGTATAAAGTACTAAGCTTAATAGCCTAATACGCCGCTTATAAGACCTTCCTTAGTCTAAAGATAACCCCTATAACCAGTTCCAACAACAAACAATCCTAAAAGTATAAAATTTGGCCCTAGGTATACTACCTACAATAGAGCTAACTATACCTCAGCTTTATATAACAGAACTAAAGTTACCTCCCAAAATTAATAAGCTTATTACTACAGTATATAACACCTCTGTTAACCCATTACTGTACTAACTTATTGCTATAAAGACCGCCGGCACCTATACACTGCCTACTAACCTCTAAAGCTTAGGCTAGATTAATATAGCAGCCTTAGAAGTAAAAGAGAACAGGCTCTATTATAGAGGCCGCCTATTTATTTCTAACTTAGAAAATCTATAATAGCAATTAATCCAAATGGCCTATAACCTTTAATTAAGCGGCTACCTAGGTAAAGGAGGAACCTATAAGCTTCTTAGCCAATACTACTTCTAGCCTAAAATAATAGACTTAGTTAAACGCTTTATAGGCGCCTACCATAGTTATAAGTGCGTTAAGGCCTTTAATATAAAGTACTAAGGACTACTGCACCCTCTACTAGTGCCTATATAACAATAGGCAGATATTGCTATTAATTTCATTATTAACCTACTACTCTGCAAACGACAGGGCTATACCTATAAGAATATCCTTATAATAATATGCCGACTTATAAAAGAACGCCACTACGTCCTAACTAAAGGCGTAGCCGTTAGTGACGTTACTAATACTTTCCTCTACAAAGTCTACCAATTATATAGGTTACCTAACTCGATTACGTCCAACTAAGGCATATAGTTTAACTCTAATATATAGAGATGAATCTGCCAACGCCTTGGTATCTCCGTTAAGATGTCTATATCCTTCTACCACAAAACTGCTAGACAACTAGAAAACGCTAATACTAGCATAAAAGCGTACCTACAATAGGTAGTTGCCTATAGTTAAGATAACTGGTAGATTACCTTCTACTAGGTAAATTCGCAGCGAATAATTATATCTTAACCACTATAGGACTTACACCGTTCTTCGCAAATAAGGGTTATTACCCCTAATCTAGCATAGAGCTACTAGAACCCATTAAAAAGAAATTGCTATATAGAAAACGCCTTAAGATACTACTTGCTAACCAGTATGCAGACTATATAAAAAATCTACTTAACTACTGTAAGGAAGAAATGGCCTAGGCTTAAGCAAAGCAGGCCTACTTCGCCAACTATTATAGAATGCCACTACCGGAGATGCGTATTAGCGACTAGGTATAGCTAGATATACGCAATATCTTTACGCAGAGGCCTATAAAGTCACTTAATTATAAGAACCTTAGCCTCTACCTAATTAAATAAGTTATTAATAGGGGAGCCGTATATAAGCTAGAGCTCCTACCTACCCTAGCCACCTATAGGATATAGCCTGTATTTTACCTATAGCTACTACACCTTTACCAGCCTAACCCCCTACTAGGACAGATATAGCCTAAACCCCTACTAGTACTAATCTAAGATAAGAACAAAGACAAGAACTATAAGAAATGGACCGTTAAATAAATTATTAACTCTAAATACTTTAGCAAAGGTAGAGGACGGCGGCTCTACTACAGAGCTATCTATATAGGGTTTGACATAGATTAGCTAGAATGGCAACTATAGGAAGACTTTGAAAATGCAAAGGACCTAATTAGCAATTTTTACTACGCAAACCTATAGAAACTGGGCCCAAGCAGAGATTTTATATCTAATCCTCTATGGGAGCCCTTATAGAGTTAAACCGTTATATATTGCTACATAAGGGCAAATTACTATTAGATTGCCGCAGATTGCCATAAATTGCCATTATATAATAACAAAGTGCAATTACGTGACTGGAATATTAATGAGATGTCTAGGAACTTTAACCAGCGGTTAAAGTTATCTAATTGGTTGGATTTTTAGGTGCCAAGCCTTATTATATAACGTTGTTTTAAGCCCTTAGTGATACCCCCTTACTTCTCCTTCTTTATACCTTAAATGTCCCTTTTATATATATATAGCAACCACAGCATTGCCGGAGCTCCGCCTCTATAAGAGGGGGGGTAGTGTTATGGAACCCCACCACAGGGGCCTTTATAGGAGAGCCCCGTGCTCTTACGTACACCTCGCGTACAGCTTACGTCAGCTACGCGTAGGTATATCACCTCCTTACGCCCTCGACCCTTACAATCGATTGCGCAACGTCTTGTAGACTCCTTAAATACATACGTTCTGTAGCCATTGCCCCCGTCCCGTGACACTTAAGAAGAGAGTTGCCCCTATAGATAGTGCATGTTAGCTCTACCTATCTACGCAGTACGCTAAGGTTAAGATGGGCCCAAAGAATTAGAACTTCAAGGTCTAGTTATAGTAGTAGGAGAAAATGTATAACAACTATAAAAAGATTAAGCTGCTAGACGTATAAGGCGACTAAGCAATTAGAGACTTTCTAATAGCGGTAAAGCTAGTATTACCAAATTGGGCCTTAATATGGAGGGTTAAATTTAATAAACTCAACTAGGCTAATAACTACGTAATATCTATATATCAACTAGTTAAAATATACTAAAATTATTAATAACTAGAGGTTGCCTAGAATAGTAGAGATTAACTTAGTGCTAATATAGTAAGCTTTTAGGGCAAGTTAATTAATAAAGCTCCTAAGGACGAGGCTCCTAAAGATAAGGCCCCTACTACTACCCTATCTAGGACGGCATAGAAGAAAAATACCCCAACATACTACTATAGAGATATTTACTAGTTTTAAGATTATCCTTATATTAACGAGTTAGTTTAATTAAAGGAATAGAAATTAGATAAAGCTATGGCTAAGAAGGTTAAGGAAAAGATTGCTAACACCCTAGATTAGCTTAAGCAAAAAATTAAAAGGATAAGGCAGTAAGCTCTAGAAGAGGAAGCTATATAGTATTACGGACGCTTTAAGTACAATGTTATAACTACTTGGAGAAGAGTTGGAGGAAGCTAGTTAGTTAATAAGGGCACGGTCTAGGATAGATCTAGTAGAACTATGTAATAAGGAATAGTAACCGAGATTACGTAATATAATCTGTGTAATCTGTATAATCTATAAGATCTATAATAGAGTAAATAGAGTAGACAGAGTGGACGGAGTAAGGACTTTCTTAGGAGTATGGTTGTGTATTTAAGGACCTATAGTCCCTACTTAGATAGTTCCTTTCTTTATATTAAATCTTAGAATATAATTAGAGTTAATCTGTTAGGCAACCACTCCACCAATTGTTATTTATACTTGTTATACTATTAACTTCCTATTTACCTATATACCTAGCCTAATAACAAGTCTACCGTGGTATTTCCTATAAGGCTTTGTTACACATTTACTACTAAGGTTATAGTATTAATAAAGTTAAATAGTATGCTACTAAAAGCACCAGTTATAACGCTATCTATGGCAGCTATAACCTTAGGGTTAGGAGGAGACACTAGTATCATCGGCAAAATATAGTACCCTTTCAATGGCCTCAATGGTTGGTGGTTGACGCAATTGGCGCGCAGTTGAGGTCATTTGGCAACTCGACCGACTAGCCTATGTCGTGTTTTTTTAACACGCAGCCT
>Ga0307507_10000778_pt1 | contig 70282 bp, 50 predicted proteins | sample 7_EM_MG_FD_207223 | JGI IMG/M metagenome (GOLD analysis project Ga0307507, IMG submission 207223) | Populus trichocarpa ectomycorrhiza microbial communities from riparian zone in the Pacific Northwest, United States - 7_EM | ecosystem: Host-associated > Plants > Roots > Unclassified | place... | reverse complement strand
AGCGACCGTCTGATTCGCTCATAAGTTCCTGTGGCGCGGGCGAGAGCAGGGGGGGCTCCTCAAATTCCTCGGCGAAGCGGATGAGTCAACTGAGATAACTTTTCGACTCCGATCTAGATAGCAACTGTCTCCTGGCTCAAGGTCAGATGATCTGAAATTATTGGCTATAACTTAAGTAATTCTGTTAGCCCAGATGCGGATTTTTAGTCGGCCCGCAACCTAACCGCCGGAATTGCGTCTAAGGGCCTCTTCCAACGTTTATTAAGCGCGTCGGCCTATTTTATGATTTTCCTTATCTTATGAATCAGACCCCCGGTGGACCGTTGGTACGTGTACTACGCGCATGTGCGGGCATACTGCTCCCTATCATCCAACGAATTCTCCACCGAGGGTCTGATTTCTGAGATAAGTTTCATGTAGTTCGGAGCAGCGATAAGTCACGTGCCTTCTACTATGGAGGGGATGAAGCGGACACGCTTGAGAACGAACGATTGAGAGCGACTGCTTGCGGGGCGCAGGTGCTGTGGCACAAAAGTGGAGACCAAGCTTCCGGCCGCTCAGTCGTCATCTCAGCCTGATTGCTCTCCACTACAAGGGGGTAACATGAATGGGTCAGACGCCCCCCCTGCTAGTATAGTAAACAAAATAACCTGGTCCCGCTATGTCACTTTGGACTCGCTTATTTCTTGACCGGTACTAGCAGGGGGGCCGCGATTTTGACGGATAAGAGACGGCACATCGTTATATTATTCTTAAATCTATGTTTTACGAGGGTCTATATATTATATTTTTGACTCCTCGAAGGCTCTACGAAGTATAGCTTTGTAAATATTCGAGTAGATTCGGTGGCAAATTTCGGTGACAAATCCGCTGTAATACGCACAACAGGGGGGCCGTCTGACCCGTTCATGTTAGAGCCTAAGCGAAAATAAGCGAAAATAGGAAAATCTGTCGGTCGGGTGTCAAATGCGCCAATTGCGTGCCAAAAACGTCAAATGCGTCAAATACGTCAACGACGTCAACTGCAGCCATTTTGGCAGCCAATTGACCTAATTGGCAGCATTTGATTTCGCTTGACGGGTAGTTTGAATTTCAGCCTGCGAATATTTTCCCGATGAAGGCACAGAAGCCTCTCTTATAGAGGAAGAAGGGTTCAGGTGACTGCTCTAGGCGACGTTCAATCCTAAGGCACCTCTTGTACTGGATTATCTGTCGGCAATTCATTGACTTGAGGTCCAGGGGTTTGCATATTATTGTCGTTGTTAGATTTATTATAGTGTTTGTCGCGGTAACGTCTTATAAAGAAGAAGAGGGAGAGGGAGAGAAAGATGACGGCGACGGGTACAACAACACTAATGGCGATTTCGGTGCTTATGGCTAGGCGTCGTGATGATTGTTGTGCGCTCGATGTCGTCGTACTTGGTATTGTTGAGCTCGGCGCCGTCGTCGTGTTGGCCGTGTTGCTCACTGGCCGATCCGAGGCTTGCCAGTTAATTTGGATGAGTGGAGCGTAGATCGAGAAAGTGGAGACGGTGATTGACGAACCGTTAGCGGAAGCAGGTGGAGCTGTGAAGGGCATGGTCCAGAAGGAGAAGCCGTTGCTGGTTGTGCCGTCGCAGGTGACAGCGGGAAAGACGCCGGAGAAGGCGAGAGAAAGACAGGTTTGTGCCCAGTGGGGTAAGCAGTAGAAGCCACTTGGCCGCCAGATGGGACGCGGTTAGTTTGAGTGTAACTCTCAGGTCATTTGATTTCGGGGGGGGGGGGGGGGGGGGTTATTCAAGGGGTGATGGAATTGGCGGCCATGGGAACGCCACGGATTTGAAGGATATGAGAGAGGGGAAAGGAAATAAAATACATACGTAGGACAACAGCCCACCGCTGTCTCATTCGCTAGCAAATCATATTGGAATGCAAACCCCGTTCCATTTGCCAAACCCGTCACCGCTGTCTTCACGGTCCCAGCAGCCGCGCAAGCGGTGCTATATCCACTTGGGCAGATCAAACCTGGGGAGTAAAAGCCGTAACTAGACAGGTTGCCTGGTGTCGGCGTTATTGTTACCGGGGGCCAACAGGTGGATTCGTCGGAGGCATTTTGAAATAGAGAGTTGCTGCTGAAGCACGTTTGCGCGAGCCAGCCAACCTTGCAGGTGTTGCAGTTAGCAACAGCAATGGTACAAGCAGGTGGTGGGGTGAAGGTCGTGGTTAGGGGCTTAAGAATGCGGCGGGTGGAGGCAGCTGTGGTTTGTGACATAGTTCTTAGGTGAGAAGGCTGACAGAGTCGAGAGAAAGGATTTTGGAGATGATTGCGAAGGACTAAGATTATCAGCTGATGCTTTAGGCGCTGCCCAGAATGCCTCTGCGATGGGCCTCATGGTTGGCCCGTCAAACGTCGCTTCGTTGGTCCACGCCTTATCTCAGGAAGCTCCTGGGATGCGCAGTACGCCTGGACGTCTGAGGCATTGATGTTACCCCCTTGTACACCACCCTGGCGCATCCGGTTGAAAGCGCCTTTTTAGTGTTGCCGATCGTTCGGAGAACGCCGCCCGTTTTACCAGTTAAAGTGGGGTTAATCCCCGACAGATCAGCATGCTTAAAAAAACGCCCATATCAAAATCCAATGAAGCTTTTCAAATCAAACGATTGTAAGGGATATTGCGTATATACTAATTTCTATGGAAGAGCAATCAAGCAATCGTCAAATTAGCAAACGAGTGTCCAATTCCTTCCTTCAAGCTCTCACCTAAATCTACCACTTAGTCATTCCCCCTCCGGCTGCAATTACGTCGCGTACGCGTTGCCTCATAGGTGCAACAAGTCGGTATAAATCTTCTTATATAATCTTATTCCATTCCTCCCGAATTGCCTGCTCCTTCGTACAAGGCTTATTACGACGCTCCTTTATCCATCTTCTAAAGAGCCTTAAAGAGGCGTACGAGTCTTTCTATAAGGAAACACGTTAGGTGTTGTAAATATTGCTCAGTAATATAGAATCAAGAAGAGCCGCATCACGACCTTACCAGGAGAGCACCTAATGCGATCGCGACGCCTTTGACTTCGTTTTCTTCAGCTCTACGATCACGAGTTGAGGTTGTTCGGATATTTCCGATCGATCTACATACGGCTAGTAGAAGGCTTGATCGACACGCGCTTTCAACCAGATGTGCCAGGGTGGTGTAGTTTGCTTTCCGGTGGCCGCCTCAGCAGGCCGGCGCTTAAAACCAACTCACTGCCACCGGCGTTCTTTTTGCGCCAGGCTTTCGCTCTGAAGTCTCGAAAGAACAAGCTCAGAGCAAGTGAGACTCTAGTTCTGAGTGAGTTATGGAGCAAGCAACCTCAGCCAAGCACGGCGGAGAGCCAATCCTCTTGACAGTACGGACCTATGTCTGTTGTCCCTCGACGGCGGGGGCGTACAAGGACTGCCGATGCTCTATATCTTGAAAAGGTATCATGGATCGGCTGAACTACAAGCGAAAGAAGAGCAACCTTCCTGTGGTGAAGCCATGCGAGGTATTCGACCTTATTGGAGGCACTAGCACTCGACCGTGGTAAGTGCGGCGAACTGATCGTTGAAACAGCCTCATTGCGATCATGCTCGGCCGGCTCGAGATGGACTTGCTTGACGACGAGACCGAGCGTGGATGTAAAACGTAAGTGTTCTGTTGACCGAGAAGATCCCATTCTAACAATACTAGTTTTGTTTGTACTGCCGACCGCGACACGAAAGACATTATCCGTCTTCGAAGCTAGAGCCTACCCGACGATATGCCAGGCCGCCCTTGCGACGTCGGCCGCCACGACCTTCTTTGAACCGGTCAGCATTGGAGACCACTCCTTTGCGGATGGTGGGCTAGGCGCAAACAATCTAGTTGACGAAGTGAAGGGAGAGGCGTCGAACATCTGGTACTCGGAAACTGGAGACTTGAAGCCACTGGTCAAGTGCTTTATTTCGATCGGGACAGGAAACCCCGGTAAGGCATTCGAAGACAGCATAATCAAGTTCCTCTACCAGATGGTAGTTCAGATTGCTACGGAAACTGAGAACACGGAGAAGAGGTTCATAGCGAGGTGGGCAAGCATTTCGACCAGAAGCAGTATTTCCGCTTGCCGAGCAAGAGCTACAGAATATTGGGCTTGACGAACACAGAAAGAAAGGCGCCATGGAGGCAGCGACGGAAGGGTACCTCACCCACATGGCACGGAAGTTCCGGGTGCGAGATTGCATTGGCGAGTTGTGATTGTAAGAGTCTCTAAGCCGCTAACCTCGACCGCATTCGTACTGGACCAAGAAAAGGCGGCCAAAAGACGGCTGGTCGAGTTCCAGCGGACTCAAAGCGGCAGCACTATTTCAAAGCCGTTTTACCTGAAGAGCGGTCGCCGAACAACCCGTGCGTCAATTGTATCCTTTGGGAGAAGAAAGGCCAATGCTTTGTGACAAGTGTCAACGCCATCGCACTGCTTGAAGCACTCGTTGGTATGCGTTTCACCTTATAGGAGAAGAACCGCATCGGCGCAATCTAGAGGGCTTTAAACCTTACATGGTTTCCAGGGCAAAGAATAAATGCGACATCATCAGATTAATCATGAGGTTCCCTAATCCGAAGCTAAGGAATATTAAAAAGGATATCAATAGTATATCCCGCTGGTCAATACTGTCTTCTGCCCTAAAGAAGATTATCAGCAAATACGTAGGTCTCGCGCTTTCTCCCAGTCTAGCAGCTTTCTTACTTCGTCGTTTGGCAGTCGGCAAGTTCGACGGGCTGATAGGCACCATATCACGAGCGGTGCAGGAAGGTGATCGTAGGAACGGAAAAAGTTAAGGGAGTCCAAGTCAAACGTGGAGTGTCCGTCCTAAAAACGCCCACTGTGGCGCACACCCGAAGCTTGCAGTTTCATGATAGCGGGCCGTCGACAGCCCACAACTTCTCCATCTTTCCTGTACCTCATCTGGGAATTGTCATATTGGTCAATAAATATACGTACAATAAGTCTCTACTGGGTTAACAACCCCTGTTCAGGTGTGTCCCAGTACCCGCAATTATCAGCAGTGCATTGATCGTTGGTAGTGCATTCGCATTCATATTCCTTACCTCCCGCATTACCTCCCTCAAAGCACTTAATAGAGTTGTTAGCCACTTCTGCAAACCTGGTAGTCGGTAGATCTCGGTTATATCCTTACCTCTCCCCAATTCTCGGGCCAGCACCATTGCCGCCATCCATTCGCTGCCTTGGTGTTCATGTGGTGGTTTTCATCCATCTAAGAGAGAAATTAGTATACAGTCTTGGGTTCTTCTCATTCCGCGACATGCTTCGTTCAGGGACTTGAATGCCCATACAGTTTGGATGGAGAATGAACTGACCCAATATACGGTGCCTTCGCAATTGCTTCCACCACGGAGTGTTATGCGGTGGTTGAAACCTATCCAACAAGGTGTTCCTTGTACGGTTCTGCACTGTTCACCATCTATGGTAAATACGCTGTAACCGAATCCTTCAAGATTTAATGCGCGGCAGCTGACTGCGCCAGCAATGGCACTTTTCAGATACAGCATTGACATCACTGCTGCGGTAGCAACGAATGTGGATTTCCTACATCAATTAGCATCTTAGATCGCACATTAGCATGAATACAAGAACATACATTCTTCGAGGCTAAATGACAAAAAGGTAGAAGGGTGTTTTTTTAGTTGCCTGTATAGTAGACCCGCGCGATGGAGTTGCCGAGTAAATAGTTTAAAATTATCTAGAGCTCTAGAGTCTAATAAAGTTCCCTAAGCCACGGCTTTTGTAGAAATTGGCTAGGAGGAGCATGCATCGTCCGGAGACTTGGAATTTCGGGCATGTGCCTATTTCATCGATGCAGCATGCCCAGACTGCGTCAAGAACAATTGCTGGAAGAGTCTAGGAAGGTGAAACTTCGTATGGAGTGGATGCTATTGGTTCATATGCGCCACAAGAAGCGCTCTACTAGCCTCTACTTACGGATTCGCCTTGGTAATGCACGTGAGAAAGCCATCACCCGTAAAAGATACTACATTTTGCGAAAGTGCTGCGAAAATCAAGATTAAGTGAGCCGTCCACAGTCGCGTTTATCATTGCCAAGACTGCCAAGATGCAACACTTTCCGCTTGAACTCTGCCGGCTCTTGACGCTTTGTGCATTTTCCTCGACGATTGGCCAGACTCATGTCAGGACCCCTTGTACGACAGGGGTTTGAATTAATCTTCGTGTGCGCAAATGGTGAAGCCGATTTTGCAAGCTACTGTACTTTTGTTAGATCAGAGGCAGTTGAACTGGAGCTGGATTCGCCCCAGTCTTAGACCCAAAATCGGCTGCTCTGTTTTCAGGGTCTGCTGGATCCCCCGAGGGAACAGCCAGAATTGAAAGTCCAGGTCGAGCGGTTGTCCGTAGGAAACACCCATGGGCCGTAAAACAAGCTGGAGGCGCCGGACCGGGACGTCTCCAGATTCCAATTTAGTCGCAACCGCAGCTCATTACAACCTGGTTTAATGCTAAGCTGCTCGGGGGACGTGAGGTTGTATGCTGCGAACGCTCGATCGGCAAAAACGAGGCCAAGGAGGAAGCCATGAGGGCTGAAACTGAGGGACGGATTGTAGATGATCTCAGGAATCGGGAGTGTGTTTCTAGCTAACAATGAGCATTCGTTTCTCGCTGAAGAGCGCTATATATGGAAAGGAACTTAAGATAAGAAGGCAAGAAGTCTTTACCACAAGGATGTCATGTACTCCTCTGGAGTCACAAATTTGGTTTAATGGCTGTTTCAGTGGGCTAGCGTACAAATAGGTAGAACATACACTGTTTTCGCGCTTCAAACAGGATTCTCAGGATCGACGTAGAGGGAATCAAGCTAATCTTCTGCGCTGTGTTTTCTGGGGGGATATTTGAGGGATGGGTGCGCATTTCGAAGTTTGAAGCGCCATCGACGAAGTGAGCTACTACTGCTAGAAAGCTCTTTCGATTTGGTGCAGACCTATCCAACACGATGATCAAGGATGAGAACTCTGGTTTATTGCGAGAGGCTCTGGAGCCTTATTAAATACACGAATTGGGTGGGCCAAAGGTACCCCTGATCTAAGCTTGATATGGTAGTGATCAATTCCAGCAACCTTGCGCTCGGCAACTGATCAAACCGCCCACGGGCATCCGTCTGCCAGAGTGTGGTCCGATATTTCCCCCATGCTACAGCAGCTTCGGATAGACTCCTTTAACATGTTCTATAACTACAGCTCGCAGGCCTTTTCTAAATCTAGAGTCGAGTGCCATGCGTCGGGACTCTCTTCGACATCTCTTATCATGACATACCCGGGGAAGCTCGTATTAAAGAAACCACGCATTTGCAGATAATCCCTTCTTATCTCTTTGGGCTAGGTTTGCGCAGGACAGCTTGCTTGAGATCTCCAAAGCGAAGTAAAAAGCAAAAGTTCAAGGACATCCGCTGGATTAAGAGCACCGAAATACTCCTTACGAAAAATGACCACTCGTCGTGCAAGGATTCGATATTAGACAACTAGTCCTTGTGGATATAGTCGGTGAATGAGTGGGGGCCTACACCGTCGATGTGCTGATAAAGGAATCCGTAGACAAAATCGAGACTTCAAGGCTCTCTTGCAGGCTAGTCCGTTACCACCACATTGCAGTTGCTTTGTCGAAGGCTTGATTCTCGATCGATTGCAACGTATAGCGACACTGTTGAGCGAGCTTTAGGCTCTCAATGACGACCCAATATCCGGTCAGGGCTTTGCAGAACCTGTCTGTTTCAGAGGGGGAAAATGCTGTAGCAGTACATATTTCGCCGTTGTGGTCGATTTCCTTCCCATTGCGCGCCAGCCTTAAAATGTCGAGCATTTCCGTCTCTTATAGCGCGTTATCCCCCGTTATACACGGACTTTTAGTGTACTTTAAATTTATTACTGGATTAAGGTGTAAGTGCTGAAGTGGCCAGAGGCCCTGCCAACGAGCCACAATATCCCAAATTTGCCAATCGCTACGGACTCTGCATGCAAGCACTGTTCAAAATGGGTCAATGGTGGATGCAATTCGGCAAGTATAGAATCATGACGACCGCTAAGATGCTTGGAAGAAAAGTGCTGGAAAGCGCCCTGCAAATAAAAGAATATAATATCGTAGGTGTAAATGCTGGGGGGGAGCTGCTAATGGTGAGCCTAATACTCAGCGGCAGATACGGCTGGTCGCGATTGCCGCCGGTAATACTCACGATATACGTAATACTAGTTAAATATCTACTCAATTTTATAGTCTTAATATATTTCCTAAAAGTTGTTAATATATTCCCTCTACTAAGAACGCTTATTCTAAGGTTAACTTTACTTTAACGAATATAAACGGCGGGGATTATTCTTATATTCGACAGTCCGATTAAGCGACTTGTAGATACCGAAGAAGGCGGAATCCTTCCGATATATCCTAAGTTAAGGACCTGCAATGTTCCTGAGCCAAGCTAGCTCTTTTCGGCTCGTGCAGAAAATCCCGTTCTGGTACACACTAACAAAGCTGGCCGTTGCCGCAGTTCCCTTTGCATTGATATTGCCCAATCCAATTTTCATTCCCCTGCGGATTCAGTCCCACGAACCAACCATTCAACGTCTGCTGAAGGTAATCCAAATTCTGTGGCTGACCATGAGCCTGTCCATCCGCCGAGCACGGATAGTCCTGTGTCAGACCACGTCCATTGTTTAGACCGGTCCCATCGCCCGCTGTAAACCAGCCATTATAATTTCCGATGGTCTTGATTGCATTTCTCCCCGAGTCGTTAAGTTGCTGCTTGAGAAACGCCGCGCCGGCATCAACGTTCTTTGCGACGTCGTTGGTGCACTGATGGTCAGGATAGTTCTCGCAAGCCACCTGCATCAAACCCGGCGTTGGACCGCCTGCATCCGCATTGCAGCTTGATTCCTGCATAGCAATGAAGGCAAGAAAGATAGGATTAATGCCATGGCTGTCACCACTCTGCTGAAAAGCCCAGTCGTATTGCTGGCATGAAGAGCCCACATTTCCATAAAACGTCTGGCGATTGATCTTGATCAAGCTATCCCAGGACAGGAATGGTGCTGTCCAGCCTTCACCCTTAACGCCAGTATTCAGGAAGTCCTCGGATCTAGCAGTAGCCATTGTCAGCTTCGCCGTCTGGAAGACTGGAACCCGTGAAAAACCTACCCGTTTGGACCAGAGCCGGGAGTCACATCTGAAGTGGCTCCTTGAGCGTTTGGGTTTGTACCTAGGCCTGGATCTGAAGACTGTGCGAAGGATGTCGCAGCACAGGCAATTAACAGTAGGAGGGTTTTCCGATGAGGCATTTTCGTAGGTGGGTAAGTGTCTTGGTATTGAAAGAAAATGGACAATGTCTGGAAGACTGCAACTTAAGAGGTTATTTCCTCTTAATATCGTTCTACTCCATCCTTTATATCCCAAACAGAAGAGTAAGGCTCAACTTCATAATAAACAGGTGCATGAATTTTTGAACAAGCACTTCCTTCATTGACTTAAGTCCTTAGGCGGACTTACTAGCTAAATATTAAGATGACTACGCCCTGGTTACGGTGTGAGAGCAACTCAAGGGCTTACCTCAGACCATAGAATCTGATGAACTGAATGATATTAGAATGAATAAGATCTAACTACGAAGAATATAGGCCCTATATAGGCCTATATGGTGTAGCAATCAATATCTCTACGCTATTAGGCCCCGCGATGTTAAGTAGAAAGCGCCGCCGAATAGATAATATAAATTGCCTGCCTCTACTATAAATATAACACTAGTTAACCGGCGGACGCCTATCTAGTATAACGTGAACACTATATATCCACCTAGCTATAGTAGGCACCTTAAGGTACCTGCTGTAGATCTATACGGGTTTTATATATATTAGCTAGCATTTCCTAGCGTTTAATAAAATCATATTAGAGGTTACGCTCTTAATAATAGGTTTTTTTAACGAAAATAAGTATAATGCCTAAAAATACCTAAGTAATAGAAACAATATATTCTAAAAGCCTTAGTTCTATTATATAATTGATAAACTTTAGGAAATAATATAAAATACTAATGTTAAGTTATTTTAATATCCGCAACCTTGTAAGAGTACATATATTAGATCCCGCCGCGCTTGCGACAAGTTCGCAAGCACTCAATGTCTTTTTGGCCGTATGGCGACGTGGGGCGGGACACGTTACAAACCTCCGCAACGCGGATATCGTCCACGCGCTTTACAAGTGTTACGGAACTGCCTCAGACCCGGTGGTGCACCACGAATGTGGTTAGTCATTTGCTTGCGGGCCGATTGACTCCGCACCAAGGGAATCACGTCTGAGCTTGCTGAGGTAAGATTTCTGAAGAGTGCCTCCTCGGCTCGGAATAATGTTTTCATGGGTAAAATTGCGGCTGACCTGGGAGCTGACGTAAGCTTTGAACTCATCAGCTCTTCACCGATAATAAGCATCCGCCAACCAATCCACGACCACCTACAGGCAATTTGGGATGTTTTCTCACCTGTTGTATCGCTCTGCCAAGAGAGACGGTGCACCTATTATTATGCCGCTGACCGCGTCTCCAGCCCTCTTGGCCTCCTATCCCTGCCATGAGAATGCCACTTGCTCCACCTTATTTCTTGATGCACAACACTCCCTTTAGCCATGCGCAAATTCTTCTGCAAACTGGTAGATGGCTGTAATGCCGATGAACCATTGGATCGTTCACCGCACTGTAAGGCGCAAGTCCGGCAGAAAGAACGCGTTCCTTCCTAATTTGTCACGCGTCTGTGGCTTCGTAAATCGCACGGACGTATGCAATCTGAAGCCTTCATATCGAAATGACGCCAAGAGCTCCATTTCAGAAGCTGTATACGGTAAAGTTGCCAATATTTAGGCGTACTATTCTGGCGTTTTGCGAGCGGTGAGAATCTGAGGCAATCGAACACTCCCTAAGCTCCTCGTACATTTTGCTTTTCCGATATGGATCATGATATAAGAGTCTGATATCTGGTTGATTCAAGACTCGACCTTTTGCGGATTCTCCACCGAATAGTACCAAAGTTACTCTTCTGCTTTTAAATTTCACTTTCATCTATTCTTCCAAAGTTCACCAAGATGAAAGTTCTGGCTCTGCTGGCAATCTTGCCTTCGATCACCTTTGCTGGCGACATCGCAGGTTCACAGCAGATTCCTCTTGGCTCCTCAAGTCTAAGCGACCAAAAGCCTATTGTCCGGTCGACGTACTGGTACGAAACAATCAACCACAACGGCGAAGCCTCTTTCATGCAACCCTCGTGTAAGCCAGGTTACCAGGTGTTTCGCAACGTGGTCACAGCCTTCGGCGCAGACAACACAGGCAACACTGATGCTTCGACGGCTATTCAAAATGCCATTGACGGTAAGTTATTCCAACTCTTCCGTTGGAGGGTGCTAAATCACATCTAAAGCCTTTGCCTCTGGTTCGAGCGCTTGCGCGAGTCGTGCTGCGAATGCATATGGGACCACAGGCCAGCCTGCGATAGTCTATCTACCCCGTGGAACCTATCAAATGGCAAAATCTATACAATTGCGTCTAGGGACAGTCTTAATGGGTGACCCCACCGATCCACCTACGCTCAAGGCCGTGTCAAATTTCCCAAATGACCACATCATCTATGCCAAAGATCCTGTCCAGCCGGGAACTAACAACTTCTACATCGCGATCAAAAATCTCATAATCGATTCCACTAACGTTGACAAGGCCACCACTATTGGTCACGTCGACTGGACGGTTAGTCAGGCCACACAACTGACCAATATCGTCTTCAACATGCCGAACTTCTCCACTGGTCATGCGGGTGTTACGGTTGCTCTCAATTACCCCCCGTTTCCTGATCCCAGCGGATTCAACAGCGCTCTCATCTTGAATGATCTCACTTTCAACGGCGGTGCAACTGGTATGATACTGAATGGCCAGCAATGGGTCCTCAAGGGAATGAGCTTCAACAGGTGCAACACCGGTATTAGAGCGAACGGGTTCAACGTCGTGGTACACAACTCCAGCTTCACTGATTGTACCACTGGCATTGATGCACATGGTGTCTCCGGCTCCTTAACCGTTTTAGACACTATCACCACAAACATCGGTACATTGGTTAACTCAGGAGATACCGGTAACGCCAGAAACTCAATCATTCTCGAGAATGTAATCAACAATGGCAAAACAGTTGTGTTAGATAACAGCCCAAATCCACCACTTACTGGCAATGTACCAAATACTTGGGTTCATGGCGACATGGTAACACTCATCCTACTGCATTTGCGAACATTGCTGACTATCCATAGTATGCTCCAGGGAATCCGGAATCACAGTTCGAAGATGGTAAGTTCCTAACAGCAAAACGAGCTTCTGCTCTGACTGTCAACGGTAACAATTACTTCACCATGAAGCCGCCAACCTACCAGGAGTTTGCTGTCGATCAGGTGGTAAACGTGAAGACTGTCACCAATCTACCAGTCCGAGGCGATGGGATCACTGATGATACCGCAAATATCAATTCTGTTCTGCTCCAATGCGTTGGAAAGGTTGTCTATTTCCCTGCTGGTACATATATGGTCACCGATTCCCTGATTATACCTCCCGGGTCTCGTATTGTTGGTGACGCGTACGCATCTGCAATCAGCGCAGCATTCAGCACTAAATTCTTCAATCCAAATGCTCCAACCGCCATGGTCAAGTTGGGGAACCCAGGCGATGTTGGCGTGGGACAAATCAGCGACATGCTTTTCACCGTTAGTGATGTATTACAAGGCTGCAAACTGGTGAGTTAATCCAAGCATAAAGTTGTGACTGCCACTGTTGCTAATATTTTACTAGCTCGAAGTTAACATGGCCGGCAATCGGCCTGGCGATGTTGGTATTTGGAACTCTCATTTCCGTGTCGGTGGCGCCTCAGGATCCAAAGTCAAGACGGTTTGCAGTACTACTCCTGACCGATGCATGGCTGCTTGGGGTATGATCCATCTGACCAGCACATCATCCGCATACATCGAAAACATGTGGGGGTGGACTGCGGATCACGATCTTGACGGCGGGCCTGACTCTGTACAAGATGCACCTGTCATCGCAGTCGGACGAGGCGCACTCATTGAAGCGACTAAGGGAACATGGATGGTTGGCACCGGCATGGAACACAACACTCTCTACCAGTATAATTTCAATGCCGCGGCCAACGTCTGCAGCGTCTTCCAACAGAGTGAGACTCCATACTGGCAGGGACCAGGCAGTTCCGGGCTTGCACCGGCTCCATGGACCGAGCACTTACAGCCAAGCGACCCTACATTCAACAACTGCGGGTCAGAAGACGCACAGTGTCGTATGGCCTGGTTCGAGCTCGTGAACAGCTCCAAGGACATATTCCTGTATGGAGGCTGTGTTTGGGTCTTCTTTAACGGTGGAGTCAACCAGAACTGCCAGGGGGCTCCCGGAATATGCCAGCAAAACGCCATCGACATTTCTAACTCTACTGGTACCTACCTATACGGCACCAACGTGAAGGCTATCCAGACCATGATGATCAGTGACAACGTTGACATTGCTTTCAGGTCTGACAACGATGGCAGCTTTCCTACGGGTGGAGTGGTTGCTGCGTATCTGTTCAATTCCGTCTGATCGAGGAGAAGTATGAAAACCGTCTCTTTCATGGTTCTAATAGTTAGCCTTCTGTTTCGGCTTATCCGCTTCTTCACTTCACTCTCATTAAAAGTTGGATTGCTTTTGGGCAAGAATCCCCTCTTGACCATAGAGGATGATTGTAATGTAATTGAGATGGCCAACTGCAGAAGCATAAATGAGACTCTGTACGAGGGCTTGGTTTGGTACTGTACTGGTACGAGACAGAAGTGGATGGAATGGAGCCTAGGAGTGCAAAAATATCGGACAGGATCCGGAGAGTAACTCTTGGCAGTAACTTTGCTGTCCGAATCTTTTGCCAAGTTCAATTCTGCCGGTGCAAAATCAGTGGCTTAGAGCTTGTTTTTAGTGTTGTAGATCTTAATCTTAGGGCCGTATATCAATTAATTAGCGTAGAGCCATGCTTGAGCCGTGGTCTGCACCTGCATCGTGAGCCTTAGCGTAGTGTTGTATATAAAAATATTCAATTGTAAGGTTTAGGAAGGGGTTATAATTAAATTAAATTGCAGCTATTATAATACAAAGTTACCGCGGCGTAGTGGTATAGTAAGTTCTATAATTGCTTTAATTTAATTTGGAGCTAGCCTAATATAATTATACTACTTTTCCTAAAGTTCTTAAGTGGCCTATCAGGCCAGCAGGCGCTTAACCAAGCGGTCAATACCATACGGTATAGCGTTTTATGCTTTTTTTTTTTAAAAAAAAAAAAAGGGGTTAAAACCGCAACTTCATATCTAAAATTTTCTATTTATAGCCATAGACGCTATACTAATGCCCATCCTCCTATATTATCATAGTATGGGAGGGTACGACTACTCTCAGATGGGAAGTCACGGTGCTGTCGGTCGGTCGGTCGGTCGTAATCAGTCAGTAGGAAAGCAGTCAGTAAGAAGGAAAGAAAATAATGTATTCCGGTAGGTTCGTGATCTCCAAGAAGGGAAGCCGAAGGCTCTATAAATACAAGAAAATGCCAAGACACTAAGCATGGGACATTTTACCCCACCACAATAGCTGTATATATTTGCTCATCAAGCTATGGCCTCTCTGTTATATTTTTCGATATTACCACCAATACCTTTACCATGCATCCTCCTCTCAACCTTGTCGGTCAGAAGCTTTTTAGGATCCTTTGTAAAAAGAGACCCAATAATGGCAATTCCTCCAAATCCAAGGGATGCAAGATAAACTGTCTTGAATGCTTGCGAATATGCAATCGGAAGAGCTTGAGTAACGGCGGTGATGACTGCGGAGGTGATCCCAGGAACCTCCGCGAGCGTGCCTTTTGAGGCAGCGGCTAACACCGCAGGGACCTCTGCTGCAGGTAAGCCTGCCGCAACTGCAGCTCTACCCACCGTCGCGGGCAACGTCGTTGTTAGTCGATTCGTAAGAATTGTTGAATAAACAGCAACGGCTATCGAACCACCTGTGGCCCTAAACGATGCCAGCACCCCAGATGATAATCCAATATCTTCTGCATGGCAGAAGAGGGGTGCGAGAGAAAAGGCGGCAAGCTCAATAACTCCAACGAAGAAAGGTCCAATAATTGTAAAAGCGATACCCATGGCTTTAGTGCTAGGGGTTAAAGATGCCAGAGATAATACAAATGCTACCATGCCTAAGGTTGATAATATAATCCAATAGCGTGTATATCCGAAGAAACGAATAATAGCACCTCCACATACTAAGCCTAAGGCCGTAGCAGCAGAGACAGTACACTAAAAGGTAAAATGTTAGTAAACTAAACAGCAAATTTGCAGCTTAGGGGAAACCACATACTGAGAGCCAACCAGCATAGTTGGCATCATGAGTGTACATCTCAGAAACTTGCTGAGGCCATAGAAAGACCGCACTATAGAAAAACATACTACCAATAGTTGCGCATGCTACGAGACTAATAAATCCTCTATTCCGGAAAAATTTTATAGGCATTAGAGGGTATTTCTGGTTTCCAAACGCCTCCCAGAATCCGAATAGAATTAGTAGTCCACCACCAATCGTAATTGTGCAAATTACAGTGGCAGACTTCCACGGGTATAGCCCTCCTCCCTAGGATGGTTTAGTAGAATTTATAAAATGCAAGAGAGTGTATTTACCCAAGAGATACCCATTAATAAAAGTGTAGAGCCAAAGATCCATAAGAACATGCCAATATAATCCAACTCCTTCATCTGTGATCGTTTTGACTTGCGTTCGTGCAACATATTAAAAGTTGGCGGATGGTAGAAAAAAAATAGGAGAATAATAGCAAGACCGACTATAATAATGTTTAGGTAATAAGTCCATCTCCATCCTAGGGAAGGGTGTTGAATAAAGGCTCGAGCAATTTTAGGTCCAAAGGTTGCTATTGGTGCGCCTGTTATGAATATAGCTGACATAACCATAGGACGATGCTTATTGGGCACTAACTCTCCAACAGCAACACCAAAGCTTAGCTGGATGCATTCGCCAAGGCCGTACACCACACTTGCAATAATGAGAGCATTGACGTTCTGCGCAGTAGCTCCCACGATTACACCAATAAATGCTACGCAATTTCCGCCAATAAAGAACCATCGACGTCCAAATAAGTCACTTAACCGGCCAGCAACTAAGAATATGCAGCTTTCCGCAAGTAATCTTCCAATATTTACCCAGACAATATTTTTGCTTGGCCCAATGTCCGCATTAATATATGTAAGGACGCTCGTTGGTAAAAGGAGGAAGATATAGGCTGATATTAGTCCAAGGGAAAGGCCCTAGCCAGTATAGTTAGGGATATAATCCAAAAAGATATGGAGTTATTAGCTCACAAGAAGAGTTCCAATGAACGGTAAGCTGTAATAATAACCTTGGGGTAGATTATCTCCAAGAGCAACTTCATTGATAGAAAGTTGGTCTGCGTCCCGAGAAGCAGAATACTCAATTTGAGCGATTTCGCTTTTTTCAACAACCTCTTTGTTATGTTGTTGAGACATAGTCACAACAATGATTTGTGTACGCTCGATTCGCAAAAGGCAGAGAAGAGGGGGATAAGGGGAACTCCGAAGGTGGTAAAGAAAGACGTCTCGACTCCTTAGGATGTCTTTAACGGGGGTTAGGCAGGCGATATGGCGGAAGGATACGGAGATATGGTTGCCTCCACTACTAGCTACGAGGTTTTCGAAAGGGACACGTCTTATGTCCATAAATTATTTCATTTGAAAGAAACGTCAACTAACTGGGCACATCCAAGACAACCCAAGGCATAACCTTGTCCGATCCACAAATTTGCCTATAGTCGTTCCGAAAATATTGGTAAAACCACGCAGCAATAAAAAACGCACTATACATAGCCCCTCTACCCCCTCATTACTTATAATAAAGCAGCCATATAGTATAGTAGGCTGTGAAGTAATACATTTTTATATAAAATGGTATTTTAGCTATTAGTTATAGTGCTAAGGGCTATACGTTAGTGTAAAGAAGTAACAAAATTTTATAATTATTAGATTAAAAGTTTAGGCCACCTTATGCACGGTCCTGCCTCATATTTATCTTACAAATCAGACCCTTTATAGATTATTAGGTGGATACAGGTCGGTCTTACAACGCTAAAAGGTGGGTCTACTATCCCTTGCACAGATAGATACGTCCTATAAAATGTGCAGCGTGAGCACTAATCAATGAGCTGCATATATAGGCAGTAAGTCATTCTGCTAGGTAATTAAAGATTTCAACTAAAGCTATAAATATATTATATTTCTAGTGTAAGTGGCGGCTAGAGCGCACTGATGATGCAAATTTTGGTCGAAGCTTGGCGTGAACTCCATCAATTTTCACAACAACCTTTAAGACGTCAATTTATCAACCCACTATTTCCTTCTAGGTCGCATCACCGCGAGTGATGCTATGTGTTTCCTCTACTTAAAATTCATAAGCAAAGCAATGACCAACTCTAATTAGAGCCAAATTTGAGTTTCCATGTTCAAGAACGAGAACGAGCGACATAGTGCGAATTAAAGCATATATCCCTTAACCCGTTAGAGTCCTACACTAAGGTCGCTTAAGTTCGCGACTAGATTTCATTGGGTATCTTTCGTTAATCCAGATACTTTAATTGGCTGATAATCGTTGGACGAATTTTAACGGGTTAAGGGATAGTCTGACCGACGTGGACCGAGTGGTGTAATGGTAACCAATGGTGACATTGCCCGCTTCCGAGCTAGGGGCCATCGACACTAATATCTCACAACATTGATTGAGCGGGGTAGCTCCCGTTCTACCTTCTTTTTTGAAGCTCACAGAGATGTAGCATCAAATTTAAACAGAAGATCCCGCAGCCTCATCTTTATGGACTCCTTCTAACCCAAAGTGATTGATGATCTCAAAGACAGGGTGGAATACTGTATAAATTCAGCTTTGGTCGAGAATTTTCCTGACGTTGACTTCTCATCTTACCCCAGTCGCAATCTGCATTCTAGCCCCTTTGTGCCACTATCTGGGGCGCCGACAAAGAGTTCGACATCGACATCGAAACCGACGACTACGAATATTACCAATGCTTTGTAAGACAAGATCATGGCCTCAGTTTCGGCCCGACTCTGGTGATGACAAGTGTGCGTAACGGACCCAATCGCGCCTGGAACGAGCTTGATAGGATGTTACGCCTTTGGGCTAGACAGGTGGAAAGTGGAAAGCCGATGACTAGGGAAGAGTGCTTGGAGATTTTCTCGGGCCCCAATGGGGAGTATCCGTGCGGAATACCAGAATCAGAGCTGCGCAGAAGCTTTGCAGATAATTTAATCATCTTAATTAACCACCATGCCTTCTAATCGTGCCTATCTTGACCCTTGCCACACGGGAACGCAGGTGTATGATAGTGCGGACTCCATAAAGTGGAGTCGTCCCAAAGGACGACTCTATATACTAGCTAAGCTAGGATCACGTGATCTAAGGAAGCTCCAGCCCCCACCAACAATCCTGATATTGTCCAACCTACCGAATACGTCGTTCCTCCAACTCGTGTACAATGAACCAGAGTTGAACGCGTCTTGAAAGCTTCTCGGCATCTTTGTATAGAAGCTGAGCATCATCATTTAATCGCTTCTAGGGAACCGTATAGCTCTTCGACCGCATCGTGCTCTTCCTTAGATCCTTTATATTCAGCTTAGCCGGGGTGCCTTGTGCAGTAAATAAGTTCGCTTTTAGTAACATGGTGACGGTTGTTCGCGGCAGAGGATTTAGGGACGTAAAGGAAGGCCAAAGGAGACTAGGAACGATCGAAGGAGACCGGAGGGGGTCGGTAGAGGCTGCGGAGATCAAAGGAGGATCGAGGGAGGTTGGAGGGAGGCAGAGGCGGGAAGGCCGAGCAGTGGTGAAAGGTAGCTATGGGCTGTAGCCTAGAAGTTTTGCAAGGATGAAAACAAGGAAGAAAGAGCCCAATCTGCGAAGTTTTGGAGGCGGAGGGTTGATGGGGAGGAGGGAGAAGGCCTACGATGGAAGGTTAAGTGCTGTACGGGGGTCCGCTAGTTTCTCGTAGGGGAGACATACGTCGCTTCACATTCGGAAGCAGGAATCAGATATCAGACTTTTGTGAAAAAGCCCGAGGTGCGACTACCTATTTTATCAGCAGCGCGGGCGAGCTTTACCACTGCCTGATTGGCATAGTCGTTCTTTCGCCGAGAACGCCCGCGAGATATAGCTGTGTGTCACGCCATGAGTTGGAGCTGCATCGCGAAGTTCAACGGTGATTGTCGTGAGAACTGGTTTTTAGCCGAGCTCAGCACATAGGGGAAGGTATTGTGGCTGGTGGCGTTGGTTGGGCACGCTTAACTGCCACAACGCCACGCCCAAGACAGTCGCGACACGCGCGTTTTGGCAGGGACGCTTGGACGAAATCTTCTGCTCCACATAAACCCACACACCGCTCCGACCACAACACCAAACACTCCGCACTGCGCTTGCGATCAACATTCAGCCACTTTCGGATACTTAGGCTCCATACAACCAAATTAATTCCAAAATCATCTCCCTACTCACTTTCAATCAGTCAACATGTCTGTCGTCTCGCTCCTCGGTGTTGAGGTTAAGAATAACCCTGCCGCGTTCGACGCGCCGTACGAGTTCGAAATCACATTCGAATGTTTAGAGCAGCTACAGAAAGGTACAAAACCAACCACACTGTCGCCTTTTGCGCGAGGCCTCCCAGCATGTCCTCCCCGCTAACGCTTCAATCAGACCTCGAATGGAAGTTGACCTATGTCGGCTCTGCTACCTCGTAAGTGCACTTTCCAAGCTCCTACGGTGTTATGATTAAGCTATCTAACTTGGCCATAGCTCTGAATATGACCAAGAGCTTGACTCATTACTCGTCGGACCTATCCCCGTCGGTATCAATAAATTCGTCTTCGAAGCCGACCCACCAAATCTCTCACGTATCCCAAACAACGAGATTCTGGGCGTGACGGTGATTCTGCTTAGCTGCAGCTACGACGGCCGAGAGTTCGTGCGCGTCGGCTACTACGTGAACAACGAGTACACAGACGAGGCACTTATCGCCGAGCCGCCCGCAAAGCCCATCATCGAGAAGGTGCGGCGTAATATCCTGGCTGAGAAGCCGCGAGTTACGCGTTTTGCGATTAAATGGTATTTCCCCTATTTCTAATTATTTACACCATTGCTGATGAGTCAATACAGGGATTCCGAGGCTTCTGCCCCACCAGAGTTCCCTCCAGACCAGCCGGAAGCAGATGCGCTAGAAGCTGATGGCGAAACTTATGGTGCCGAAGAGGAGGAGGAAGAGGCGGCCGAAGAGGTCGAAGCCGAAGCTGCGGAAGGCGAGGATGCTGAAATGGCTGGCGCTGAAGACACGGCAGCTGCCAAGAAGGACGACGATGCTGCGTCGGACGCAGGCAGTGAAGACCTCGAAGCCGAGAGCAGTGGCGATGAGGAAGACGAGGAAGAGGAAGAGGAAGAAGGCGATGGGGACGAGGACATGGATATGGGTGAGGACGGCGAGAAGGCCCCTGAGGCGAACGGCAATGTGCATGCAGAACAGCCGCTACAGCAATCGGCTGACGTGATGGTTCACTAGAACGGAAATAGATGAGTTTAGGACTCCTGATTTTTGGGTTTGGTTATTGCCTTATGATGGTTCCTTTTTGGCTTTACCCTAGCGTGTTCGACCGTGGCATTTGGGTTACTCCGGGAGGGTAGAGGGCACTGCTATTGCTAGTTGAATATACAGCAGTCATGATACTGAAAATTAACCAACACTTACTCTGTGGTTTGTAGCTTGATAGTTTATAAAGTACTTCTGGATACTCGAAGATTAGTAGTTTCGCAGAGGATAATCCCTGAGGTACTCATCGACCTTTTGAGAACATGAGAGGTATTTTAGGCCTTGGCACAACCCATCTTCGACTCACTTGACAAACAGCTCCAAACAAATGCCATTCGGCATTTCCACTCCCTTCTAATCTACTGACGCGAGGATGTACCAGAACAGTTGAGGAGAACAGGAGACTGGGTAGAGTGGACTGGGTCAATTTCCTTGGACAGAGATAGAATTAACAATTGTCCAAAAGGGGAGATCAAGAATGAGAAGTGGCTCTCGGGCCTCTATATATATACTGGGCAGGTAGGCAGCAAGGTAGGCAACAGGGTTGAAGCCTACGAAGGATTCAATCTAGTCTTGACATAGTCTTGCCACCAGGCAGACATGCTCCAGGTCGACAACAATGGAACGATGTCATAGTCATCTCCCTAAAGACATGCGTATAAAAAAAATAGTTTTTTATACCCCTTATCCATAATCCGTACATTAGACACCCAAAGCCAACACCCCCAAAATACCACTTTTAAAATTACAGTTCATCCACAACAGATACAATAAAAGTACATCCCGTTGTCTGAGGATAAGCCTCTCAAACAACACCCTTCCATTACCTGCAATACCAAATTCCTCAAAGCATTAAATACTCATATATGATGCCAGAAGCCCATTACCGATCTGAGATCAAGCTAAAATGTCAGTGGTCAAAGATCTCATCGATTCCATCACATCAACGTATATCCCGTTCTAATACAAACCTCAGAATTGCGCGGACGGAGACAAAATAGTTTATAGTCCCATCCTCGCCAGCATTTCCCGCGACTCTTCAGGCGGAACACCTTCGATGCACCCTTCCTCGACCTGCACCAAATCGGGCTTCGGCATCTCGGAGTGCAGGGCGGTCAAGAAGCCAAGGACGTTCCGTTCGAAGCCCGCAACGGGATAGTCGCGGCTCGCGATCTCCATAGCCTCGACGAACGAAGTGGACGAGCCCGGTTCAGGCAGAAGCTGCAGCACGGCATCAGCAACTCACTCACCCACTCACATAGAGAGAAAAACAAAGGGCAGACAGCGCAGAACAGCGCAGAACAGAGCAGTGCAACAAGATCACTCCCCTAGGGAGCAAAGGGGAGGACGAAAACTCACATAATCAATAAAATCCCGCCTCGTCCCCCTCCACTCTTGAATCTGCACCCGGGGCTCCTCCTCCCGACAGAACAGCGCCCGCAACACCTCCACCCCCTCGTCCTCCTCATCCCCCTCATCCCTCCGCGGCCCCGGACACCCATACGCAAACGCCTCCTCCAACAGCCCCGGGCCGCTCGCGCCGCCGGCCAAATACCCCTCGACCGCAGCTTGCAGCATCCACTCCCCGGCCAGCGTCTGCCACTTCGGCGCAACGACCCAGTCGTCGCCGGCGGTGCAGCGGGCGGCGGTCAGGCGCATGAAGGGCGGCAGCAGGTCGCGCAGCGAGGGGCAGGCGGGCGTGCCGTAGTAGCGGCGGGCCCAGGCGTCGAGGTCCGGGTCGGGGACGCGCAGGGCGGCGGCGGCGGCGAGGCGGTGGGCGTGCTGCGCGTGCGGCGGGAGCGGGAACTCGCGGTGCGGGTCGAAGGGGGCGCGGAGGGTCGGGGAGCGGGCCCGGGAGGCGGAGTGGGGGGCGGTGAGGGCGCGGTTCTGCGCGCGGGCGTGGGCGAGCGAGGACGCGGTGGTGAAGTTGGCGTGGCGGTGGAGCCGCCGCGTGAAGACGGTGGTGAATTGGAGTAGGTGGGCGCGGAAGCGTGTCTGTGGCGGTAGGGCGTCGGCGCCGTGGTGTTTTTGGATGAAGTTGAGCCAGGCTGGGAGGTTAGCTGGGTGGAGCTTGGCGGGGAGGGTCGTGCAGGTAGGCTGTTATTATTAATGTGGGAATCAGAGATATACGCACCATGGGTCATTTCGATCTTGATCTCTGGCGATTCCCGATTCGGCATCACCGTCTCATCGAGCTCGGCCATTCGCGCGTTGAGCATGGACTCGGTCGATTTGAAGAGTAAATAATCGAGTATCGTGAGATCGACGTCTAGTTGGCCGGGTTCTTCTCCCATAGTGCGATTAAGAGTAAAGAGGCCGTTAAATTGACAGCGTTGAGCCATGGCGTCGTCGGACCGAGCGTCTTGGCCGATACCGTTCTCCCGCGACGGACCTAGCATGGCGGGAGTTGGGCAGCTAAATATGCGGCGCAATATGTGGTGCAGATGCGTGTATAGGGTTTTGCGGTAAGGGTGAGGGTTGGAATGGTCCAGTGAAGAACTGGATCACCAATAAAATCTCGACTTGGATCTGAGGGAGAAGGAGCGACAAGATCAGACGACGACCGGACAGAATTCCAGGTGAAGGGAATATTGCAAATTTAAAAACGACGGAGGCAAAGACGACGGAAAGACGAGCTCCTTGATGCGAAGGACTATATTTCGAATAGCCCCTACTCCTTGTTTTTCCTTGCAGGGTAATGGTGACAGCGGCAGACTACCCCTGAAGGACACGAGCGCACAAGAGAAAGGTCCGATTAATCAGAGAAGAAGGGCTAACATGGCTTGAGGCTTGGAGTCTTTTAAGTGACTGGCAAAGACATTGACACTGGCCTCTTTGCCATAGAAGCTGTGGCTGGCGCGTGCTGATACAGACGAAGTTGAGGAAATCCCCCCATTGCCTTCAACCCAGCGACCCTGGGCAAAACGGCATCTCCAGATTCTCGCCTATCTTATCTGAGGAGTTGACCAGTCGTTCCAAGCCGGAGAGTATGCGGGTCTAGCCGCTTTCCATCCCGCCAACGCCCGCCCACCTGCCGCTTGCATTCGAACCTGCATGCAACTTGAGACACCTCGTCAGCTCTCTGTCAGCTCCCTCTGCACCACACATACACCGTCACTCAGTCATGAACCCTCCTTATGCCTGACCATCGCAGCTGAACATGGTGTCCAAGAAACCTGCCATCCTCCTATCCTACACAGGCATCTCTAACCTCTTCAATCCGCCACAATCGAGCACGTCATGCCGCCGCCATCCTCCTGTCTCCCGACGGCCGCCGCCCACTCGTCAATCTCGAAACTACGCAAACCCCATCGACGACGCCGCCCACAGCATTGACGAAGAAGCCGACCCGACCTGGCCCGACCCGATCCACCCCCACACAACCCCGACGCCGTACCAGATCCTGTCGCTGCGCAGAGACGAGCCCTACACCAAGCAGCGCTTCTACGCCCTCGTGAAGCTATACCACCCAGACCGCTGCCACCCGACCTCACCCATCACCGCGCTGCCACGCTCCACCCGCCTGGAGCGCTACCGCCTCCTCGTCGCCGCCCACACCCTGCTCTCCGACCCGGCCAAACGCCGTGCCTACGACCAGCACGGCCACGGCTGGGCCGGCAGCTCCAACACCCACTTCCCCCCCTCGTCCTCGCCCTCGTCCTCGTACCGCACCAGCTGGCCCCCCGGCCACGACCCCATGGCAAACGCGACGTGGGAGGACTGGGAGCGCTGGTACGCGCGCGACGCGGACCCGCCCCGCGCCTCCAGCACCACTCCGGCCTTCGCGTCCAACGCCGCCTTCGTCAGCCTGATCCTGGCGCTCGCGGCGCTGGGCGGCGTCGGGCGCGCGACGCAGGCGAGCGCGTTCGCGGGCACGGCGCTCGAGCAGGCGGACAAGGTGCACGAGGAGGCGAGCCGCGAGCTGATGCGCGCGAGGCGCGCGACGGGCGCCGCGGCCGACCGCGTTGAGCGCGTGCAGACGTTTTTGGAACATCGGGGTGCGGTGCTCGCGGCGGAGGATACGTATCCGCGGTTGTTGCCGGTGTCGCGGCGGTGTGCGGCGGAGGAGGTTAGGGAGGGGTAAGTGGGGGGTTAAGTGGAAAGCCTGGTGTGCTGTGTTGGGGGATGTTCTTGTTGATATTGGTACCGTGGTTTGTATATAACGTCCACGCCCATTTGTTGCATTTTGGCTAGGGCGGAAGGAGCACGGTTGGAAACGGCGTCGTGGTTGGGGATTCACGGCATTTGCACATAGAAAAATGCACATAGAAAAAGATACATGAACTAAGCGTCATAAAGGCACAAGTTTTACCGACTCACTCCACCCACTCATGAGCATTCTCGTTCACCATCGATATCCTTGAAATATCTAAACTTTTTAGCGGCCTACTCGCCGGGGAATCCCTTCCTCAGGTTCTCGTACTTGGAGTGCGGATACTCGAGACAGTTATTCCTATGCTCCAGCTTCCCGCCATCATGGCCTCCAAGCTCGTGTGCGACCTAGCATCAACGCATTAGAACCAGCCACAGCCACAACAGCCAAAAAAAGCCAAGCAGAATTTCAGGAGAGGGAGGGTACTCACGACACGAATCAAACTCTCCGCCCCCGTCTTATCCCCCGACGTCTCCCACCACATCGCCCCGCCAAGCCCATGCCGACGAATGAACTCCGCCTTCTCCCGCGCCATCTCAACCGTATCGTAACTCACCATAACCCCCGCCGCCGCATCAAAGCTATAGCTCGCACCAGCCTCGCGGTCCACGTGCTCCCGCGCCCCGGGCCTCGGCAGCGCCTTATAATCCCACACGCCATTCTCCCAGCTCCCCTCGCCCACCCCGCCCTCGCACCGCTGCCCGGGGCCGCGCGTCCCCCCGAACGCCCGCCCGTACAGCGGCATCCCGAGCACGAGCTTGGAGCCCGGCACGCCGCCGGCGACGTAGTCCGACACCGCTTTCTGCGTGCTGTACGGCGAGCAGTTCGCCTGCGGCGACGGGTACAGGTTCGCCTGGTGCCCGGCGCACGCGTCCCACGCCCCGGCGTAGTCGTACGCCATCAGGTTTACGAAGTCGAGCTGCGCGGCGATGCGCGCGAGCGGCCATTTGCCGTAGTTCTGCGGGCCGGCGGGCGCCGCGACCGTGAGTTCGAAGTGCGGTTTCTCGTTGTCGTTGTTGCTGCCGCCGCTGCCACCGCGCCCGAGGAAGTGGTCGTGGTGATGGTCGTGGTGATGGTGATGGTCGTGGTCGTGGTCGTGGTGCGGCTGCTCCCCGCCGCTGCTGGAGCTGAGCGTCTCGGCGTATGCGTCCAGCGCCTGCCGCACCTCCTGCAGCAGCAGCACGAAGTGCTCGGCTTGCTCGGCGGTGGCGGGATACTCCCAGTCGATGTCGATGCCGTCGAAGCCGAGGTTCTTGACGAGCTCGACGCAGCTCTCGGCGAAGCGCTTGCGGCCGGCTGGGGTGGAGGCTGGCGCGTCGAGGTTTTTGGTCGTGTTGGTGTACGTCCAGCCGCCGATGGAGAGGAGCACTTTGAGGTTGCGGTTGCGCTTCTTGAGCAGGAAGAGTTGCTTGATGCAGCCGTAGACGTTGGTGCCCACGTCGTTCCATGAGTCGCTGGGGTAGTGCTTTTCGACGTCGGACCAGGAATCCGTCATGATACTGGAGTCGCCCGTAAGAATAATGGAGTTATATAGATCTGGGTATTGATTTATACGCACACTTCCCCGCTATCAGGGCGGATGTTAGCGAAAGCATAGAGAACATGCGTTAGTTTCTCTGCTGGGATATCTTGGGGTTGATGGTTGCGGCCGTAGATGGCCTATAGATGGAGAATAAGTATATTTCGTTTGTTGTAACATTTATCAGGTCGGCTTACCCAGTTCACGAAGTATGCCACAGACCTATATCCGTCGCCGCCGCCCATATTTGGTCTCTCTGGAGGTATTGCCGGTATCACTGGTATTGGTTCTGGGGCCTGTCAGGTGTCGTTTCTGGGGGTTTTGGCCGCTGAGATTGCTGAGGCTGCTGCGGTTGTTGTGGTTGCTCTGGCTGCTCTGGCTGTTGAGGCTGCTCTAGATGTTAAGGCTGTTCTGTCTCTGGCTGCTGTGATTGCTGCGGTTGCTCCGGCTGCTGAGGTTCCTGAGGTTCCTGGAGCTCCTGGGGCTCTTGAGGTATCTGGGGTCGCTGATATTGCGCTGGCTGTTCCGGTTTTAGTTGTTCCGGCTGTTGTGATTGCTCAGGGTACTGCGGTTGCTCGGGGTACTGCGGTTGTTGTGGCTGCCGCGGCTGCTGTGAATGCTCGGGAGGTCTTGAATATTCAGAAGGTTTAGGGTATTCAGAGGGTTTCGGATATTCGGGATGTTCTGGATATTCTGAATTCTGTGGATGCTCTGGATATGCAGAGTGTTGGGGATACCAGGGTGCCCGGAATATTGAGGATGCTGGGGATACTCAAGAAACCTGGTTCTATATGCTTTGGACCCTCTAGTATTGTTCCTAGTAGGCAATTTAGTGGAAATGTAGGCGGGTAACCTGGCTCTAGCTCTAATGGGCACTCCGGTAATGGGCACTTAGGTTGTAAGTCTGATGGACACGTGGGTAGATCTGGCGGATACCCCGGGCTGGTCTTGGACACCCTGGTGGTAAATCTGACAGATATCCTGGCCTGAATCCTGACTGGCACTTAGATGAATGTCCTGGAATTATTTTTGATACTCTGGCGGATGTTCAGGCGTTGGCTCGATGTAATACCTGAACAGGGTTAGAAGGCGATATTTGAGATATTAAAGAATTAAGGGAGCGTTCGCTCCAGATTAAATCTGGAGGCTTCAGAACCGAGTTGATCTGGAGCGTCAATCTGATCTGGAGGTGTCTGTTCGGTCAATCTGGCGACTTTCTAATCTGGAGCTCCTCCAGATCGGCAACCGCGTCAAATTCGCACGCTTTACCGTATATAGTAGTTGAACTTGAGCTCTTGGCGTCAGATTAATCTGGAGCTTTTTTCTCTAGGTCAATCGTCAAGTCGAATCTGGAGCTCCGCTCGTGCACCCGTCCGATTGCCCACCATGCCCCCATCGCCACCGTCCTCACCGACGACGGTGTTACTGCTGCAGCAGCAGGCCCTATTATTTATTTATTTATTTATTGCTTAACGTCCGATTCGGATCCCTGTCGGGCCTACGCGGAATATAGCAGGCCCTATACGATGGTAATAAAGGATCGGTAGTAGGTACATTTTGGCAGAGGATTGATTAATAACGTCGCTAATTCTGAGCCTTACTAAGGCCTTTTTAGAACGATCAACCGAACAGTCGGCTTTATTTCAGATTGAGTACGACTACCAGATTAAGCGCCACTAATTATCTACACCACCCCGGCGCATCTCGTTGTAAGTGCGTGCCGATCGTGCCGATCAAACAGCGCGGGTTTATACCCTTTCTGTATAGAATTATGCCTAAAATAGGTAGTTTAGTCGCCAAGATCAATAAGCACTTACAACGAGATGTAAAGAGGTGGTGTACTAATTAACGCCAGTGGAAGCACGGATCAACGTCAGATTGAAAAAGCTCCAGATTGCAACCGAACACACCCTAAAGCTTTTGAACAAGCAAATTTTAAATGTGTAGAAAGTAGAATAAGGGTGCGTTCGGTTGCAAGTTCAGATCAGAATGAGGGCTTCAGAATGAAGTTGATTTGGAGCTCCAGTCTGATTCTAAGGCGACTGTTCGGTTGAATTCCAGTTTAACTTGACTTCAGCCACAAAGTTTTGATGTTCCTCTGACCGCCCAAAAAACACGCTAAAAGCTACTAAAAAGTTGGCAACTTTACCGTAGGCTTGATTTTATGCTTAGCATATTCCCAAGCACTCATCCGAAACGCCCCTGCAGGATTCTCTTGCTTAGGTAAACTGGCCGAATGCCTAACCACGGTCGCAAAATGTCACGGGGCAATGAACCGCCTATGCACCCCTGTAGGATTCTCTTGCTTAGGTAAAGTAAAAACGGAGGTCGTCTGCACGGTCTTGTCTTGATTCATCAAATAATAAAGCTGCGGATAAAATGACAACCTAGATAACTAAGATGGATTAAATTATCACCAACCCAGGCGAACTAACATGGTCGTATAAACAAACATAATCAGAACCCACTCCACTTAGCCTGATAAGTGTTCTTACTCTTCTCGGGCTGAATCCAACCACATCGGCCTGAGCCGTAAGGAACGGGACCCAAACTTTCGAAATTCAGCGGCTTTGGAGTCTAACACGGCTCTTTGGAAGTCAGAATTAGTCCTGGCTATTAATAGAAATCCTGATTCTCTAATTACAAAAGCCCAAGCTGATACGCTTCTGAGGCGAAGCGAGCTGCTAGTGTATTGTAAGTGTGCTGCTGTGCCGCATATGGTGTCACAGAGTCGATATAATGATAGTCTTAACCGCGATACACTCACAGCAACAAACCACGGTATTTATGGAGGGGCTGTCTCCGACTCTTTTACAGCTGTCTTCACGTCTTGTCCTTATTGTGACCGCAATTTTCCATCCTCTCCATATTTCTTCGTCTGGAAGATGTGGATCTCAGTTGTTGTTGGAGCTGGAGTCCTTCTGGGTCACGCTCTCGCCGCCCCAGATATTCACGCGAAGCGCAGCGTTCTTAGTGACCTCTCTAACGGCTTCTATCACAGCTGGAAATTCGCAAGTTCGTGAATCGTGAGCGCATTTTTGGTGTTCACCGGCAAATCTAACATATCAAAGGTGTCATAACAAACAACATCTTGTATCTCAATGGACTAGATGGGGGTTTATTGCCCGGAGATAGCAACGCGAATAGTATATTTCCTCTATTCTCGAGAGCTGAAGTTTTGACAAGGCTGACATGCTGTTTAGATACATATCTAGTAAACGTGGATTTGACGAAGGCCTTCAATCTCTCCGACGGCTCGGCATACAAGCTCTCGGTGATACCTACGAGCGTACCGAACCTCAAGGATCAAGCATTGTGGTATGTACAGACGGTTAAATATCAGTGAAGCTTAGGGGCTGACTGCTGCGGGCATTAGGTCAAGCCAAGACAATAGCACTCTCTTCGCATACGGCGGCAGGGGTGCAAGCAATACTGCTTTAGACAACGGGCTGTGGGAGTATGACCTGAAGAATCAGCAATGGAACTTGCAAACAACTAGCGTCAAGCCTGTGCGGTTAGAAGGAGGATGTGAGTCAATCGGTTTTCCGATTCCGTTTTGGAACACTGGTGCTGATCCAGAAATCCTAGCACATGCAAACGCGCCTGCAATCAATGCCGCCTTCTGGGTTGGCGGTTTCCAAAGTAGTGATACTACTCCGGCCATTACAAATGCCACTTTAGAGTTTGCGACGGGTACGTTACGCTTCAACACTTCGACTCAATCTGTCGACTCGTTACCTGCACCCTTCACTCCAGTCCAAAATGGCGCCCTGAACTTCCTGAACATTGGTGGAGGGCTGCTCGTTTATATTGGAGGGGAGACTCCTGAAAAGCAGGATGGCATCAACATGACTTTTACAGTCGTAAGTAAAAATTGGTGGGGACCGACGGCAAAGATACGATCTAGGCTGATGGCGTTAGTAGAATGATTGGAATCATGTCTGGGTATACTCAATCGCGCACTCGGCTTGGTTTAATCAATCAACAAGTGGTAGCGCTCCTTCTCGGACAGATTTCTGCACCGTGTCGACATTTGACGACAGCACAAAGACGTTTCAAATATGGGTTATGGGTGGTGCAGACTTCAACAGTCGGAATGTTCTCAGCGACGTGTCCGTGCCGAAGTCCCCAGACCATTCTTCAAGTATATGCTAACAGTTTTCCGCTAGGTCCTTCCTCTCCATTCCTTCGTTCCGCTGGTACCAGGCAATCCCGACACAGGGCTTGTACTCGCGCATGTCTATGAGCTGCGAGGTGTACGGCAGCCAAATATTGGGAATAGGGGGACGTTTAGAGTGGGACGAAGGTGCAGGTGCAGGCAGTTACGGCTCTCCAGCGTTCGTCTACGACGCGAACCAGCAAGAGGTGGTGTCCTCGTTCAGGGTATGTTTATGTTCCAACTCCATGTCATCAGTAGTGTTCTGCACCATTCCAGACTGACATAACACAGCCCTCTGCCACTTCCTACAGCGCTCCAAGCTCTGTGACTGACAATGTGATGACCTCTCCGTATCCTTCGTCGTGGGCGGACCCGACACTGAGGGCCATATTCGTTTCGCCAACCCCAACCCCATCCCCATCATCTTCCTCACCACAAGCCACAACCTCGCAAAGCGATTCAAATGGCCTTGGCGGCGGAGCCATTGCCGGTGCAGTTATTGCAGGTATCGCCGCGCTCACCCTTTCCAGCGCTCTCGTTTGGTTCTTAATGCGCAGACGCCGTCAATGGCAGCAGCGAGCACCGGCGGACACTAAAAGCAAAGAGGGCCATCCAACCGACCACAACGCCGTTCCAGCAGAGGTCCATGGCGATGCCTTGCCGTATGAGTTCGATGCCACAGCCGCACGCAGCGAGCTGGACGCAACACAAAAATTTGTGCAGTTACCATCAGACGAGTTGCCAAGGCACGAGCTTGCGTAAACAGTAAACCATATATGGCGTCGCGAAATCCGGTTCAATACCATAATACAGCTTTAAAAGCAGCATATGAGGCTTCTGTTACTCTGAGACAGTTGAAAGGTATAGTACTTCAAGCCCTAACCATGATACAGCGTAGCTTCTCTTCCTCGTCCCTTGCATAGCGCGTTCTTCATAAAAACTTTCCGCGGCATTCTGAATTATCAAATTCAACCAAGCTCGTTTCTATTCCCACCTGTTTCGGACTGCATCGACAATAGCATCATGGCTGCTTCCAAAAAGAAGACCATATACGCACTATAGACTGATGCCTTCAAGCTGAAGTACAAGTCACGCCATCCGGATTGGTATTCTGAGGAAGGACCGCGCGACGGAGATCACGAACGACTACTCAAACGAACCAAACCAAGCCTTATGGCCGTAGAGATGTAGAACTTCGCCAGGGGCAACGCGAATTTCAATCCCACCGCAGAGGAAGACGAAGCCGCTAAATTCATTCCCGTACACTCAAATCCTGCGCTCTTCGTGGAATGTCTGAGGATAGCCTTGTTACCGAAGTGTGCGCTTTAACTTTGCCCCTGTATCTTGAAACATCACGTTGCCATTGCGCACTACTTGGACAGCCTGCTATTTCTAGTATCCAATTGATTAGCATGTGTCTTTAAGTTTCTCCATTCAGAATTGGTATGGCCCGCAGACAAAATATTGAAGATCCGTAAGCACGACCCTCTCGAACGCCTCATCGTTAGTTGTTACCAAATCGATATTCGCTCCAGCTCTGCGGAGAATACCACACTGGCCACCTTTGACGCATGATACCTCGAGTGACTAGATCTCCACCCAAGACTTCCAAGAACTAGCCACTCGAAAGTTGAGGATAAAAAGGTGAACCGAAAGGGCAAGCAGGAAGCAGGTTCGACCTCAGCATAGCAGTACACTTTACATTCGTTCTTGACATCATGAGACACGTCAATTACTCAATTTGACGTCGCTGCACATGATCGATCCTCCACTGCCGGCGAACAGTTCTTACACGATTGGTCTGGACTAAAGTTCTGAACGTGACCAATCCCGGTACTCCATGGCCCGTTGTCCTATCATTCCCAATCGAGTTATCACCATCACAGATGGGTCAGGTGTGTCTGCTCAGTGCAAGTGTTGGGTTTACAACTGGTTTGAATGTTTTTCAATTAGTAGGAACAGATGAGCTAAAGGAGCTCAAGTACCATGAGGTGACGATGAGTTTGCCGTAAAGTAACATGAGAGATCCGTTGAAGGTGAGCTTCTTGTGTGCAGTGGGTATATCATGTCGGTGTTAGTGGATACGGTATGCCTGGGGTTATTTACTAAAACTCCTATTCTATAGAGCTAGTCCTTTAGTCCTATTACTACTCCTTAGTAGTATTACTATTACATATTCTTTTATACTCTAATCTAGTTTCTTTCTCTTTCTTATTCTTATTCTTATTAACCTCTTATATATCTTCTTTACTTTTATATATAGGCCTAGGCTTAGTAGAGCGCTATTTCTTTTCTACTTTTTTTTACCTACTCTACTAGTGCTTCTTTTCTACTCTGGGGTTACTAGGGAGTCCTTTCTTAAAGGGCCCTAGGGCCTTTCTATAGCCGACTTAAGTATATCTTAGTATATTTTATAACATTATAGTTATATTCCTTTAGAGCTCTTTATATTATAATAGCCTAGATATATAACTATAGGGGGGTATCTATCTTTCTTTCTTAAGTATTCTCTAAAGGTAGGTTATTTAAACCTTTTAAAGTAGCTTAAGGAGTGATTTAGGGGAGCCCTTCTTAGTTTCTCTAATAGCCTAGATTCTAAAGCTGTATATTATAGTTAGTCGGATAACTACTATATATAGTAGTTATAACCTCTAGAAGTATAGACCTTATATAAAGTTAATAATTATAGATTTTACGCTAAGCTATATCTAGTCTCTATAAGCCGCCTACTTAATATATACGCTTTACTAAAGCTTACTATCTACCTATACACTAAATACCCTTAGCCTTTAAATTGGTTATCCTCTAAAGCTTTAGATACGGATTATATATTAAAAGACTAGGCCGTCGAAATCGGACTCTGCACCTGTACGTGGTGACGGCTACGAACCTGGGTCTTCGAAGTTCAGATCCAGAGCCAACGCAGAGACGTCGCACAGCGTGCGGACAGGACCTGGTGGTGGTTGTGGGCGTTAAGGGCGGTGGTGAAATTTTTTTCGGATGGTGAGATCTTGAAAACCACTACTGTTGGCCCTCTACAGTACGACGACTACCACTGTTCTCCTATCCAGGGCACCTGTACGATCCAACGTGGATGACAGCATTCGATAGCATCCCCCGACCCCCAATAGAAAGCATCGACGACCTCACATCGACGAACGAACGAACGATCGCGAACGAGCAGACGAACGAGCAAATATACGGCCCCTCCTAACCCCTAGGGCGATCGCCCGCGGAGCATGCGGTCACTCGCCGTCAACTACCAAGTACTATCTAGCAGCCTGGATTGCGACCCACGGTTTTCCCTGTCTCCTTTCAACGGAGTGGTGACCCTTAGAAAGGGCCTAGCTGGGGCCTAGGCACAAAAGATACCCAAATACACAATATCCCGCTTGCTTGTTAGTATTACGGTGGATAGAACGGATGAATCCCCCTTACGCCTTCGATGGCTCTAGGGGGGGGAGGCATGGCGTATATGGCAATGGTCAGACAAGAGATAGCACACAGGGGATGGCCAAGATATGGGAGACAACAACAACAACACAATAATCAATTAGCAAGGCCTAGCTGGGACGTAGTGAACCCCAGCTTGGATAAGCTAGAGAAGGAAGCAGTAGTTCCCAGGGAGTTCGAACATCTAAGGAGGACAGGACGTAGCCGTAGGCCCGCAGGGCCGCTGCTACGGACGGATATAGCAAGCTGGGGTTTTTCATCCTACTAAGGTGGCTTATAGGGTTTTTCCTCCCCCAACCTAACTGCAGGGTTTTCTTCATGTAAACTATAAGTTTTCCCCCTGTGACGGAGTAGTCTGCGTGGGCCAGTAGGATCCGTATCAGACGTTAATCAAAGAGTTATTATTAATTATTTAATTAATTGGGCCCACGCGGACTACTCCTTATATACATATAGGGAGAAAACTCTACTTAAGCTAATAGAATATAAATATAAGAATAATATATAAATAATAAATATAAAAAGCCTTTATACTTGGAGCTCTTGCTACACCCGCCGAAATACTTGTCCTGGTATTTACAGTTATACCAAAATCTCTACTACTCTTGCGCATCTTACAGGCTCTACTTTGCATACTTCCATTACTCCTCCCATTCCTTAAGGTATCCTTATACTCTCTAGTGGATATCCTTAAACTTCCCAGTAGGATCCCATAATTAATTATGCGGCCTTAACCAGTAATCATTAGGTATACTATTAAATCCTAATAGTCAGACGCTATAGGCAATCTAGATTAGTGCAAACTAATGCAATGCATATTGTTTTAAGTTATAAGCGTACTCCACATACAGAAGTAGCTCGCACTAATTATTTTACTGGTAGTTTAAATACATTCACAGATATAACTCCAGTTCCTAGTTCTAGCATTCCGTTTACCTATCTATCTATAGATGGAAAGCCATACTATAACAGTGGTCTATTTTTAAATAAAAGCATAGATCTAACCAGTACTGGCTTATAAAGACACTACCCCTATCAATAATAATAGAGTGTAGTTAATCTACTTTAAGAAAGCATTTCTCCTTAATTAGGTTTGCAAGCGCTTATATGTTAATTGTCTTGTTAATAGGAAGGTATTAAACGTATTTTAAAAACCTATTAATAAGTACTAGGACTAAATCGTATGTTTATCCTTACCCATCTTTTAAGGGCAGGAGATCTGTAATAAAGTCCATAGCGTAATATCGCCATAGCTCACTAGTGGGGGGAACTGATTTAAGTAAACCCCATAGCTTATGCCTTTGGATTTTGTATACTTAACACTTCTTATAGTAGCTAATATACTCCTTTGCTTCCTACTTAAGCTTTAGCCAGTAATATTTACGTTAAAGTAATTCCACTATCTTAACTTAACCATAGTGGCCGCCTAAAGGATCATTATAATTCCTTATAAGGATCTTCTATTGTAGATTTGCTTCTTATAGCACCCAAACCTTACCATTTCTACGCAGTAGGCCCATTGGGTCCAGTTCCTAATTTTAGCGCCTTTCAGCTTCCTTTCCATTACGTTTCCAGTCTACTTCCGCATTAAAGATGGCATAGGAGGCATCCCTCCGTTGCACCTCACAAATAAGATCCATTAACCTTTCAGATAGTTCCTAGGTAAAAGCTGTTTTGCCTTATACTGCTCTAAGTACAAGACTAGATGGTACTATAGATCTTATAACTTCTTAGTACACATACATCAGGAAGGCCGCTATAAGGTTAAAGTCCTTTAGTCTTTACAGGGCTCCAAGTTCTAATTACTCTTTAGCTTTGCTATTAGTTTAAGGGGATAGCTTAGCAATTAGTGGTATATTACTAGGTTCCGCACTTATATTAGGGACATCCTATCTAGGTATATTCAGACCCTTATCAGCTATGGACTAGGTACCAGCTAGAACATTAGTAAAAGCCAATAGGGTTTACACCGCCTAAGACTTAGTATATAGAGCTATAGGTGCTCAAGTATCCCACACCCAGAGCTTGTTCTGCAGTATAAAGAGTAAGATATCTATTATCTATTTTCCTTCTCCCATTTTAAAGCCTTTGGCATAGTCTAGCCATTATAACAGTCCGTCAGCAGGGTTATTTTCCCCTAGCTTATATTTAATCTCAAAGTCAAATCGCGTGAGCTCCTCTACCCATCTGGCTTATTAAGGTATAAGCTCCTTCATAGTCATAAAGTAGCGTAGATTATAATAATCTAAGAGTACACAAGTAGTATGGCTCGCGTGCTCGAGGTAGTGTCGCCACTGTTTAAAGCAGTCGACTATAGCAAGCAGTTCCTTATCGTGGGTATAATACCTAACTTTAGGTCCCTAGAATTTTCTGCTATAGAATGCTACCGGTCTTCAGTAGAGCTGGGTAGCATCTAGATGCCTATTAGGTTGCAGTAGGATACCAGCAAGGGCGAAATTCGATACATTAGTAACCACCATCAGTGGCTAATCTGGGTTAAAATGCCGCAATAGTAAAGCTTCTATAAACTTTGCTTATAGTTCCCAAAAGGCTTCCTAGACCTTTCCAGGCCATATCCATAGTTTATACCATTTAGTTGGTCCCTTCTTAGTTTTCTTTCTTCCTACCTTTAAGCTCTTTACTCCTTAGGCCGGGTTTTAGAAAGCTTTAGTAATATAGTTAAATAGGTGTCAGGCGACGTCCGAGTAGTCATAAATAAAGCGCCTATAGAAATTGGCAAAGCCTAGGAACACTTAAACATCCCAGTAGCTCTCTAGCTCCGGCCACTCTTAGATTGTCTGCACTTGTACTAGGTCTATAACTACACCTATAGGCGTTATAATGTAACCTAGGAACTCGACCTGCTTAGTGTTAAAGACACACTTTAACACCTTAGCGTAGAGGCCCTAATCATCCAAGCATTCCAGCACTTCGCGGACGTATTGCTCATGCTAATCCTCATCTTCTAAGTAGATCAGAATATTATCTAGGTAGATAACACATATACAGTTAACTAGTCCCCCTAAGGCTCTATAAATGTACAATTAAAATGTCATAGGCGCATTGGCTAGCCCAAAAGGCATTACTATATACTTAAAGTGGCCGTATTGGGTTTTAAAAGCAGTCTTCCACTTATCCCCTTCTTTGATATAGAGCCTATAATAGGCGTCTTATAGATCCAGCTTTATAAAGATCTTCGCCCTAGATAGTTAATCCAGCATTTTACTAACCAGTAGTAGTAGGTAATGGTTCTTAATTATAATCTTATTAAAACCATAGTAGTCTACGCATAGCCTTATAGTTCCATCTAGTTTTGGGACAAAAAGGATTGGCGCGCCTGCTGGTAACTTACTAGGCCATATCTATCCCTTTTCCAGTAAGCCATTAAGGTACTCCCATAGGATCTTAAGCTCTTTGCAAGAGAGGTTATAGATAGGAAGGTTCAGCAGTTATTTACCTTCTTCTAGATTAATTACATAATTGTATTCCAAGTTCCGCTAAAGGACTTTTGCTCACCTACCTAAAAATACCCTTAGTAAGTCCCTTAGGCCTGCTAGGATATTTAACAAATCAGGGTCGCGTTTATCCTCTGCATTATTGTTAGGTAGGTCCTAAAGGTCCCTTAGGGCGCTTGCAGGCAGCGTCGCGCGCTATAGTAGCTGTTTATATATGGTTACCACTGTACGTTAAACAGTTTTATACAGTAGCCAGTAGAGGGTAGGGAACTCTTTAACACAGCGTTTAAGGTGTCATAACATACTCTCTGTATATTGCTTAAGCCAGAGTAACCTATAGCGGTGGAAGTATCTCATAAGATCTTTAAGATCGCCGCCTCCCTGTAATGTCTCCATAACCTATCTAGCAGTTCCCCATAAGGTATCCATTACGGAAGGGTTATTGCCTATACTAGGCTTTATACTTATCTTGCTATAGAATAGGGGTTAGATCTAATATTCCTTTAGATATAAAGTGTATACTATTTCTCCTAGAGCTATATCTTCTAGGATATCTTTTAAGCTTATTAGTAAAATACACCCTTCTAATTCTTTATTGTTCCACCATTTAAAGGTTCCTATCTTAAAGCATATTTTAAGATCTACTTCTATAAGCCAAGGATATCTAAGAATAAGGTTATAGCCTATAAAGTCAGCCGCCTAAAAGGGTTGCGGGCCAACCACCTTAGTGTGGTTATACATATTGGCCACTAACACTATAAGCTTATAGGCACTATATAGTTTAATCCAATACTCATCTAGGAACCCTATAATAGGTTTCCGCCACTTTAACAATAGGATAAGCTTATGCTCTTTTACCAAATTATATTATATAAGATTAATTTTAGCGCTGCTGTTATACAGTGCTTAGAACTAATATACCTCGCCCATAGGGAGTACCATTTCCAGCTTAATAGCAATATAGAGAGTCTCTCCTTTTATATCTTGCCCTAGTTACAGCTGGGAGAGGTCCATAACTAGGGCTTTTCTTTTTTTAGATTATTAGTGCGGTTATTGCCCTGCTTATTTTTCCAATTAGGTTTACCTCCAGAGAAGTTTTCTCTTAACTTTTTAGAGTGTTCCCGTAAGGGTACTAGATAGGTATTAGGTTGGCCTCAGAAGTCTTTCCCATTACTTAAGGTCCCTAACTTTAACCCTTTTAGATTTCTCTTTAAGAACGGCTTCTTTAAAGTTTAGGTCTGCCCTACATTGCTACCAAAGTGCCCACATTTCTAATTACCCCCTAGCTTCTTGCCGGAAGAGGTCTAATTCCTTACCATATCCTCAGCATTTAGAACCACTTGTTCGAAATCCGCATATACAGTGATCCGCAATAGGGCTCCCACGTGCTTCATTTTATTACAAATTGCTAGCTTAATTCTAGCCTAGATAAATCTAATTTTCTCCTTCTTATAGATACTACCGTCCTTGTTTTTAAAGGGCTCTAAATCTATTAGTTAAGCATAAGTTTCTATAAAGTTTATAAACTAGCAGAAATTATAGCGGTTAAGCTGTATCCCATTCCAGAATAGTTCTACATAATCATATTATACAACATATAGATCTTAAGTCCACTTCTTTAGAAAGATTTACAGCTACGGCTATATAGTAATTTACTCTTTATTAAGCTAATTTAATACGATTTAGTTTAGGGATTAATCTTTAATCTTGCTAATAATCTAATAGGTATACTCTTTAGTATTATCTTATATCATCAGCATCTTAAAAAAGTTATCTATTTCATAAACCCAATTATCTAACTGTTAGGCGTTGGGTCTCTAACGGAGTTCTAAACTACTAGAGGCCTTAGCCAGTCAGTCCATGTCCTTTTTCCATTCACTACATAGATACCTCTCTAAGTCTTCCACACCTCCTTAGATAGGTACTAGGTATCCCCTAGGAGGCCCTTAGCCTTAGCTAGGTTATAAAAGATTTTATCTAGCTTGGATTAAGCTCTACTAGATCTAAACCTACCCCTAAAGGTTTCTAATGTGTTTATTAGTAGCTCCTTCCCACATGGCTTCTAAGAGCCTTGCGGCAGCTTCCCAATATCCTCCTTAAAGAAAATCAGTATAGGGCTCTTAACTTTCCAACCTTAGGCCTAGGGAAGCTCTGGCTACGGAGGTAGTATTAGTACTAGTAGCTAATATAGGTTTCCCTACAAGGCTTAAGTCTTAAGTCAGTAGTTAGGTTGGATTGCCTAAAGGGGTAGGCCCACTTAGCTCGTGAGTAGTCTATACGCCGCCACTATGCCAATTATAGGCCGGTGGTCTTCCAGAAGGGTTCCGGTTAAGTCCCTAATTAGGCGCATTAGTGTATTCCTCTGGCATTTCTGGTTAGGGGAAGATTTTAGGGTTGCGTCTAGCGCTTGATCTTCTAATTGGCCTAAGTAGGGCCGGAGGGGTTCCGGCTGCTTTCTAGCAGTGTTGCAACCATTATAGAGGGTGTCTACGTTTTCCTCAGCGTTGCCAGTAACCGTAGGTGTACGAGAGTCTTCAAGCTCTTAGTGCATCTAGGTATTAGGGCTTATTCGGCCATCTTACCCAGAGGTTTATATTATCGCAATCTCTTACTATTAGAGGGACCTTCCTGCCTTAGCGCGACGGCTGTCCATAAGGTATTCATAGAGTTTCTATTTAGGTTGTCGCAAGGTTTTAAGAAAGGATAGTGGATGTAAACAAAATATGTAAATAAATAATCTAGTCCTTAAAGCCAGCTACCCTTCCAAATGGAGTAGGAAGGATTTAAATATAAAGGGACTTTGTAAACAGGGGGCTATAAGGACACAATTATAGAACAGGATAGATTAGTAAGAGAGACAAATCCTTAAGGAGGTAAGGCCTCTGGGATTGTAGAGACTATATACTACAGGCACATGCCTCCAGCACATAACCGGCAACCATCTAAGGGGCGTCCAGAGGTTGTCCTAAAGGCAACCTAAGGTGTCCACAATAATATCCCTTACACTTATATACAACATAAGGCTTTATAACCACAGACTATACCTAAAATAATGCTATTACTATATACAATAGGGACACACCCAATCCACATATACAGTATAGGTGTGCTGCGGCCACTATATAGGCCCCTATAATATAAGACACTGCTTAAATTAAGACTAAATAAAATATGTAAACTGCCACCAAAGCATATATAAGGCGTAGGAGAGAGAAGACTATATTAAATACAGGAGATAAAAGGTAAGGGCTTAATAGCTACAGGAATAACTGTATGTTAGGTTATATAAATAGAAATAATAGGTAATAAGCCAAGGGAACACAGGTGCCTTCCTAGCACTTCCTACCTTTAATACTAGGGGGCTAAGCCAGCCATCTTAAGCCTTAATAGGCTAGAAGCGACGCCGCGTAATATCTCTAGACTAAATAGGGACATAAGGGTTATAGGGGACATAAGGGAGAAGACGCCCTATAGAAAGGCCCCTATAGATAGCTACAGCAAGCTTAAGACCAGGACAATTAAGAATTAGACTTAATATAGTAAATATAACATTTGCAGCCAACCCATAAAGGGTATATAGCTAACTAATAAGATTAGGGGAAGAACCAGAGATAATAACAGACTTAGATATAGAAGCACTAGTAGGAACACAAGACATGGGAATGGAAAGCTCTATATAAAATAAGTAGCGACTAGGGTATAGATATAAGAAATAGAAGTTCTAAAAATCCTAAAGAAAATAAAATTAGAAAAAGTAAGGAATAAAGGAAAGACAAAGAACCCTTACTAGGGGTCCGCCACCTATCCATTATATAGTATAACTACGGCAATACAAACCACCATCTTGCAAGGCCCTTACTAGACAGTCTAGACCTAGAGAAATATTATATCCTTACTATATAAGAGCTATATTACAATAACTATACACAATTAATATACTGCCCCTAAGGATTCTAGCTTCTATACAAACCAAAAGCAACCATATACGTGTACTTTATAATTAGCAAGGCTATTAGCCTATCCTTATGGTTATAGTAGGTAGTTAACCCAGATATTACAGTTATAATAATCCAGACATATAGGGGATTGGTATAAATTATTAATATATATAACTCTAGGGTTAAAGGGGTCCCATAAACAGAGAATATTATATTAGTAATAAGCCTACTAGAAACTAAAGGCATGGAGTTTATCCTATTAAGAGACATAAACCTCCACTACCCGCGGTAGGGGGGTATCCATATTACTGCTAAATAATAGGTAGAGTGCCTACTAAGAGCTATAGATATCTAGGGCCTTAAACTGGCCACCCCCCTAGAAGTAATTATATGGCAATAAGGCACTGCCAGAAGTATAATTAACCTTACATTTATAAACAAAGGCCTATACTAGAGACTTAAAAGGTACAACCCTAAAGAAGAATAGGCACTTACCTTAGACCACATCCCCATCTAGATATAGCTAGATTTAGATATTAAGGCGTAACTAAATAGTAAAAGATACATAATAAGGAAGCTTAAGATAGATAGTTTCCTTAATATAGTTAAACAATAACTTTAAAACTTAGAAGAAATCTACCCAATACTAAACGAGCGAGGCTTATTAGCCACCCCTAAGGAAATTAATTAAAGACTAGAAAGGATCCAGGCAGCAATTAAAAATAGGCTAGAAGAGCACTGCCCAGTCTCACAACTAGGCCCCTATACGCGATATATATAGTCCGCACAATGCACAGTTCTTATTACCAGCCAACAATAAGTAAGAAGGAAATATATAAGCAGCTATAACCCTAAAGACAAGAGATAATATAAAGACACAAGAAACCAGTTAAAGAATACCCTAAAAAAAGAAGTAAGGAATAACTGGAGACGGTTTATAAATAAGCATACTTTTAACCTAAGCCTCCCCCATAATAAGGGCCTTTAGGCCATAGTAAAATAGGTAAAGAAAAAGGTAGGGCGCCTAGTAGAAGACCTACACCTACCGCCCCTATAAAGAGCAGGGGAATTATAGGCCACTAATAATAATAATAAGAAGGTAAAGATCCTTATAAAAAGGTTCTTCCCCTAACTAGCTCTAGCTAACCTTAGTAACATTATAGGTGAAATACTAGTAACTTACCTATAGGTCAACAGTAATATAATAACAGAGGAAATAGCTAAAACCATTAGCCGCCTTTTAAATAATATAGCTCTAGAACCAGATAGGATTCCAAATAAGGCTTTAAAGACCTATAGACCACTTATAGCACCTTAGCTTGTAGATATAGCCAGAGTATACTTTGCTATAGGCTACTACCCGTAACTTAGCAGAGCTATAATAACGGTTATTCTTTAAAAAGAAGGCAAAGTAGATTACTTAACCCCAGGAAGCTACCGCCCTATTGCCTTAAAAAACACCCTTAGCAAGATCTTAAAAAGGGTAATAGCGGACCGCATAGTAGACACAGCTAAGGAACACGCCCTACTACCATAAAGCCAAATAGGGGCAAGAAAGAACCGCTCAATACTATTAGCACTTACGCTACTCACTGCCACCATTAAGTCTGCATAGGCAATGCGAAGGGACTTTATTATGTTAATACTTAGCTTAGATATAAGTAGTGCCTACGACAACATACCTTATAAGCGCCTCCTATATATCCTTAGGGCAAAGGGCTTCCTAAAATGGATTATATAGTTTATCTAAGGGTTTATAGGCCAGAAAGAAACATTACTGGTCTTTAGCGGATACCAGAGCCCCCCTATTGCAGTCGCAATAGGAATACCATAAAAACCACCCCTCTTACTTATACTCTTCCTTTTCTTTATAAGTAACCTGCTTAACTTCTTTAAGAAAGGGGCAACCTAGGGGATAGGCTTTATTAACAATATAAACCTAATTATATATAGGCCAACAGCCACAGAGAACTGCAGAATACTAGAGAAAGCCTATAATACCTATATAGAATAGGTAAGACGACATAGAGTCCAATTCTTACCAGAGAAATACCAGCTAATCCATTTTATAAGAAAACGCAACTAATCTGCAGATCTCTAGCATATAATCCATATCTAAGGCTTTAGGGGTTAACCAGTTTAGGGCCTAAGGGTATTAGGAGTATAGGTAGACAGCAAGCTCTAGTAGAGCGCATATGCGGTATAAGCGGCCTATAAGGGCCAAGCATAGTATATTACACTATTTAGGATCGTCAATTCTATATAGGGCCCATGCTTCTAGAGGTCATACCTACTATATACAGCAGTTATCCGGCCAATCATGACATATAGATCTAGTATTTGGGCCATTAGAGAAACTAAGAAAGGCCCCCCTAAATTACTCCTTAAACCACTCTAAAAGGTTTAAATAGCCTACCTCTAGAGTATAATAGGCGGGTATAAGCAAACAGCCATAGCACTGCTTAAGAAGGAAGCCAATATTCCCCCCCTATAACTATATATTAAAGCCGCTATAATACAAAGGGCGCAAAATAAACGCAACTCTAATGTTATAAAGTATATTAAGACACGCTTAAATAAACTATAGAGGGACCCTAGGGTGCCCTATAGGAGAACAAACCAATAACCCTAAAGTAGGGAAGATATATTAGAGAAACAGGTAAAGAAAGCAAAAGAAGAATAGTGCCACATTAGGGCCCAGGCCTATATAGAGAAAGAAGGGAGACGCGTAAGAGGCTAGTAAAGACAATAGTAAGAGAGAGAAAGGAGCTAAAGTAGAGCATAAAAGAACGCTAGGAAACTATCTACCATAATACAACACTAGTTAGACCAACGCTAGAGAGATATATGGAAGTTAAAGGTACAGAGGCTAACTTAAATAAAAGGAACCTAAGCCATAGCATGGTTAACGCCATAGGGGGTAAACACTTAAGGGCTCTAAGAAGGCCTAATAAAGGCAGAAAATATAATAGTAATACTATTAAGAACAGGAATAATAGGACTAAAAGATTGGCTCTACTAGGTAGGTGTCCTAGTAGGTAGCCTAAGATGCAAATGTAGCTGGCCAAGACAGACACTAAAACACGTAATACTATTATGCCCCTTACGCACCAACTAAGAAGCAATGCTCTTAATGGCTGGCACAGAGAACTATAATACACTACTCTTAATATAAAAAGGTCTTAAGGCGGTTACCCAGTGGCTTATTAGCTAAAGTGTACTAAACCAGTTTCGGGTTGCAAAGGAAATAGTAGTAGAAGGTAAAGGGGCGGGCAATAGGCGCCCCCTAATGACTCTACAGTAGTAGAGTAAAGTTTATGATACTAGCGCGTCCGTAGGCTTATTACGGCAGCAGTAGTTCCCAAGGAGGTCAAAAAGTAAGATAGAAGAGCACCACAGGCGACTCACAGGCGCTAAGTAGGCGAGTCCTAAAAGGTAGGGAGATGGATTATAGGGTTTTCTTAAGCAGAGTTTTCTCCCCACATATAAATAAGGAGTAGTCCGCGTAGGCCCAATAGGGATCCATATTAGACGTTAAGCAATAAATAATTATAAATAATTATTTAATTAACTATAGTCTTTATAAAAGGATAATAAATTATAAAGGAATTCTAAAAGCTTGCTTAAAGCTCTTATGGGTTTAGTAGTCTTATATTTTTTTATTAGCTCTTCCTTAAAGGGTTAAAGCTTTAGTATATTCTCTCTGCAGTAAATTACCATAAAATTATCAATGTAGACGATCCTTCTGCCTTCTATAATATTATTATTTTTAATATTATTATGGACCTTATGTGTCTACTCCTTAGGAACTGCTTTAAAACGCATTGTTTTTTATATTAGAGGTCCAAAAGGCCCTACTAGGGCTGGTTCTGTAGTCTTGTTTAGGGTTTTGTCTGGGATAGAATCTAGGGTAGAATTTAGGGTAGAAGGTTCTAAGGCCTATTCTAGAGTTCGTTCTAGACTCTGTTTTAGGGTAGGAGCAGCTATAGGAGTTTTATATGGGGTAGGTTCTTAGGTAGGTAGATCTAGTAAGAAATTGTCCTTTAAGGTTTATAGGCTAATTATATTATTATCTTAATCGGTCGCTTAATTTTAATTTCCTCTAGAATCTACCTATTAACTTCTACTAATATCCTCTTGATTTTTATCTATAGTCTTATCCTCCTTATCTAACGTCTTATTAGGCTCTTCTTAAAGCTCTTTCTAATTAAGAATAGGGTCTACTAAGGCCTTGCTTAAGGTCCTTAGTTATGGCTCGTTATACTTAAGCGTTAATTGGTTGCAATGTCTCTTATAAAAGGCGAACGTCTTATAGTTATTTTTATAATATAGTAGGTTCTTTTTATTGTCCTACTATACATTCTTATTATTAAACTTTTTTAGGTAGGCTAAATTTGTATAAAAAGCTAGTATATATGCTGCGTTAGCTAGGAAGATCTTTTTAGGACCTAATAGTGTCTAGATAATAATTACTGCCATTCCTATACCCTTAATTGGATCTATGCCCATTCCGGTATATATAAAGTTATTACTTAATTAGAGCTTGTTAACGAACCTTAATTAATTGTTAATAATATATATAGTAGTTCTGTTATTAAGAATTACGCTATTAGATAGCTTAAAGTTAGTACCTACTTTATAGACGCCTACTTTATATACAGCAAAGGTACTATTATCTTCCTTTTTAATTTCCGTCTAGGCTCTATATATAACGAAGCCTTATAGGAAATACTATAGTGGACTTGTTATTAGGCTAGGTATGTAGGTAAATAGGAAGTCAATAGTATAACAAGTATAAATAACAATTAACGTAGTTCACAAGCGACCTGGTCACCCTAAAACCCCACCAAAAAATCCAAAAATCGTCCTTTAATATCTCAACAACGGCTTAATAATAAATTATAAAAATTTATAATTAGACTCTTATGCTTACTTTAAGACCTCTATTAGAGTTTTAGAGTAATTAGTTAAGCCATTATTAATATATTAAGATTTAGCTCTTAAATTTTAGCTTAGTTATTATATCTTGGCCGTCGAAATCGGACTCTGCACCTGTACGTGGTGACGGCTACAAACCTGGTCTTCGAAGTTCAGATCCAGAGCCAACGCAGAGACGTCGCACAGCGTGCGGAGAGGACCTGGTGGTGGTTATGGGCGTTAAGGGCGGTGGTAAAAAGTTTTCGGATGGTGAGATCTTAAAAACTACTACTGTTAGCCCTCTATAATACGATGACTACTACACTGTTCTATCTAGGGCACCTGTATAATCTAACATAGATGAGTAGTTTTTGATAACATCCCCAAAAACCCCAATGGAAAGCATTGACGACCTTATATTGACAAATAGACAAGCGTAAATAAACGAACGAACGAGTAAATATACGGCCCCTCCTAACCCCTAGGGCGATCGCCCGCGGAGCATGCGGTCACTTACCATACTACCGTAATACTACTGAAAGGCAGCTGGATAACCCCGTACGGTTTTCCTTATCTCCTCTTAACGGAGTGGTGCCCTTAGAGAGGGCCTAGTGACTAGGGCCTAGGCACAAAAGATACTTAGATACACACACACATATATCCCGCTTTTGTCTTTTAGTATTAGGATGGTAGAACGGATGAATCCCCCTTACGCCTTTGATAGGCCTTAGGGGGGGGGAGGTAAGGCGTATATGGCAATAGTTAATAAGAGATAGCATATAGGGGGTGGTTAAGATACAGGACACAACTATATACAGCAATTAATCGGCAAGGCCTAGCTAGGACGTAGTGAACCCTAGCTCTGGATAAGCTAGAGAAGGAAGCAGTGGTTCCTAAGGTGTTTAAAATATCTAAGGAGGAGGACGTAGCTGTAGGCCCGCAGGGCCGCTACTACGTGCAGGCATGGCAAATTGGGGTTTTTCATCCTCCTGAGGTGGCTTATAGGGTTTTTCCTTCCCCCCTAATAGCAAGGGTTTTTTCCCGTCAATATTACTTTTCCCTTGTATATGGAGTAGTCTGCGTGGGCCTAGATAGGATTCGTATTAGACGTTAATCAAAGAATCTACTACTACTACTACTATTATATCTTAAGAACCGCTTATTAAATTACTTTAAAACTTTAATAGAGGTCTTAAAATGAGTAGGAGAGACTAGTTATAAATTTTAATAAATTATTATTGAGCCGTTGTTGAGATATTAAAGGACGATTTTTGGATTTTTTGGTGGGGTTTTAGGGTGACCAGGTCGCTTGTGAACTACGTTAGTGGAGTGGTTACCTAATAGATTAACTCTAATTATATTTTAAGATTTACTACAAAGAAAGGAACTATCTAAGTAGGGACTATAGGTCCTTAAATACATAACTATACTCCTAAGAAAGTCCTTACTCCATCCACTCTATCTACTCTATTTACTCTATTATAGATCCTATAGATTATACAGATTACATAGATTACATTACATAATCTTAGTTACTATTCCTTATTATATAGTTCTACTAGATCTATTCTAGACTATGCCTTTATTAACCAACTAGCTTCCTCTAACTTTTCTTTAAGTAGTTATAACATTGTACTTAAAGTATCCGTAATACTATCTCCCTCCTCTTTATCTTTATCCTTAAAGATTCCTAATATCTCTAAGTTGTCCACTAGAGGTATAATATCTGTCTAATTAATTTAGTTAATATCTTTACTTATTATACCTAAAGCTCCTTCTTCTTCTTCTACAGTTGCCAGTCTTATATTATTACTGCAATACTGTCTTTAGGTAAAATAATATTATTTCTATATTCTTGCTGTGCAAAAGAGGGGTTGGTTTATATTACGCTAGTAAGTCCTTTATCTTGGCAACACTCTTCCTATTTAGAGTGCACTAACGTAAATATTTAGTTATCCTATAATATTCGCTTAGTTTCTAATACTAAGTATACGCGTTCTATTACTCTTAAAAGTCTTTAAGTACCCTTATTAATTGCTACTAGGGTCCTAGGTTTAATCTGCTACTACAAAACTTAATAATAAGCTTTTAGTAGTACTAGCTAAACTATACTGTTCCCGCAACGCTAAGCAAGAGGCTACCACTACTTAACAGCACGCTCTTAACTCTTGTCTTGCTGCGTCTACTTAGTTAATTTGTCTTAAGAAGGTTTATAAAAGGTTTATTTTAAGGAGTGGAAACTTATAGAATAAGGTCTTTAGGAACTTGGTAATAAAAGAATGGGTTATCCTCCTCTAACAGGAAGAATAACTCTAAGTACCTTAGTGGCTGCTCCTTTTAGGTCCCTCTTAGGTAACTTATTCTTTAGCAACTCTTCCTTATTAATACTTTCTAACCCTTTTTCTTCCAATACTCCTATACCTTTTTTATAGCATTTCTTAAGTTGTCTAGTAGCTCCTAGGTAGTCTTATTATAGCCTATCCACTTTACTTTATACTATGTTTTGTTATCTACGTCCTTATAACTAATAATCTTTAAAACTTCCCATTTGTCCTCTTCTTATCCTCTATATATATCTACCTTATAAACTAGTGGCTTAACACTTCTATATGCTGGCTCTAATATTATAATATACTATATAGGGTAGATCTTTATTTTCCCTGGTAAGTTAAGTCTATATATAACTTCTAAGATCTTTGCTTTTACTATAAATAGTCCTAGTTTAATATAATTTAATTTCTTGCTTAGTCGTTAACTCTTAAAATTTTTATATAGTAGCTATACTTTATCCCCCTCCTTAAGATCTAGTCTTTTAGATATCTTAGCATTATAGTACTTTTTTATTCTTGCCTATACTAGTTTAGCTATCTCTTTAAGGTAATTATAAAGATTTATTAGCGTCTCCATTCTTTCTTTAGCTATACTACTCATTTTCTTTACTTATTATGGTAATAACGACATTCTTAGCTTATATCTGTAATTTGCCTTAAAAGGTGACGTGCCTATCCCTTCCTATAGTGTAGCATTATATATAAACTATGTAACTAGTAGTAATAATACCCAGTTATTTTACGCGTGATTAATATAATGTCTTAGGTACTATTCTAATATCTAGTTTAGTCTCTCTGTTTGTCCATTGGTCTATAGGTAATATACTATTAATGTTATTGCTTAAACCCCCTATTTAGCTAAGAATACCTCCTAGAATACTATTATAAATCTTAGATCTCTATCTAATATAACCTTTATTAGTACTCTATATCTTATAAATACTTCCTTAATATATATTCTAGCCATATTCTCTATTAAGATTTCTTCCATACATGCTATAAAATAGCCCCACTTAGTTAACTTGTCCACTATTACTAAGATTATATTATAATCTTGTCCTATAATAGGATCTTTTAACTTTAGTAGCTTTATAATAAAGTCCTATAATATAACCTCCCATAGTCTTTCTGGTATTTTAATAAGTTATAGCCCTCCATACGGCTTATGCCTTATTAGTTTATTCCTTTAATAATCTAGATACTGCTTTATAACTTACCTCACTAGTCTTTAGATTCCATAAATAATATACTCCTCTTAAAGTCTTAACACTAAGACTATAGCTCTATTATATCCTTAAGTCATTCCTTTATAAAAGTCTTTTATAAACTCTTTTATAATTAATCTTGGTATATATATAGCTTCTTAGTTCTTATACTACTCTAACTCTAGGTCCTCACTTTACGCTTTTTAGATCCTTTGTGACTATATACTCTCTAGTACCTTATATATCTATTCTTCTTTTATCGCTATAATCTTGGGATAATTATACCTAATTAATCCGTCTTTATCTGCTAAGTGCGTCTACTTTTACATTTTTAGTACCCTTAGTATGCTATATTTTAAAATAATATTCTATAAGTATTTCTGCCTATCTAACTTATCTTCTGTTTAGTTTCTTTGTTATTAGGAATCCTATCAGGTTTTTATAGTCCGTTTTAACTATAAATGGTTTATCTATACCTTATAAGAATGCTCTCCATTTTTTAAACGCTGTAACTATACCTAGCAACTCCTTATTATAAATATTATAATTTAACTCTACTAGTATTATTTTTTAACTGTAATACGCTACTGGATACCATTCGTCTGGATACTTCTATAGTAAGTATACCCCTAGTATAAAGTCTAATACATATATTTCCACAACTATGTCTAACTGTGGTTAATAGATCTTAAGGATTAGATCCTGGGTAAACAACTCCTTAAGTTCCTAAAACAACTTTCTTTACTCCCTACCCTATATCTATAGTTCATCCTTTTTTATAAGTCTTATAAACAGCTTAATATTCTTTAATGTCACGGAGTAGGCACGAGCCGGGATACAATGCACTAAACGAGGTAGTAATTGAGAAGGCTACGTACACGTAACTATGCGTGGTTGATACAAAGACATTGGATAAAGAAGAAGAGTCTTCGTGTGCCAGGTACGGGTATAAATAGGGGCTGTAGGGGAACGTGCGTAGGTGTCTCGGGACGAACGTGAGCACGGGTCAAGAACGTCAAAGACGCGCAGAGACGTGAGAACGAGTGAGTCCCGTGACATTTAACTACTATGCTATAAACCTTCTATAGTAGTTATAAAACCCTAGGAATAATCTTAACTGTATAATGTTCTTTAGTTCCTACTAACTTACTATAGCTTCCACTTTCTTTAGGTCTATACTAATTTTGCCTAGCTTAATAATAAATCTAACAAAATTAGTCTTTCTAGTAAAGAACTCGCATTTCTTAATTGCTACTAGTATCTTTTCTTTTTATAGTCTCTTTAAGACCCACTTAATATATTATCCATATTCTTGCTCGCTTATTAAGTAGATAATAATATTATTAAGGTGTTCTCCTAATACACTATTAATTCTTTTCTAAAACGTTGCCGGTGTATTTATAAGTCTAAACTATATAACTAACAGCTTATATAGTCCTTCCTTTAACCTAAAGGCTGCCGTCCACTTATCTCCTTCCTTAATCCTAATCTAATAGTACGCCCATCTTAGATCTATCTTTATATATAATTACAGCACCTAGTGTACCAAACGCGTACTTACGCGTTTAGTGCACCAACCACTTGTTTATAAAGTGCTGACTAATTAGGGGGAGGGCGCGTCAGTATATAGACTACGTAGTCTATTTCAATAGACTCGACAGTCACCACCATCCAAACAAGCATACAATACTATACGTATTTCGTGCCCCTGGATATAACTCACTTATATCATTAAGTTAATACAAACACTGATCAGTGAGCGCGCACAGATTAGCAATCACTCAACACCTCCCCCCAAGCGATACATGACAGCGACTACCCATTTATATCCTAGTACGACCTACTAGAAGGTCGGAAGTTGGGGATTACGGACTATATCACCATCTCTGTATACTTATTCAAGTCTTAGTACGGTTTACTGGAAGTTTATAGACATAAATACAGACCTTTATGGAACCCCCTGCCCTCCTGCGAACCATTATAAACCTATTAATCGCCTTTACGGACCATTATAAGACCTCTCAAACTATTACGGACCCGTTAATCGATTTTACGGACCGTTATAAGACCTCCTCCACCCGCTATAAGCCACTACCACCCGCTACAAGCTCCTCTTGATCCGTTACAGCTTATACAGACATACTACGCTATATAATATAGCAGATCTATTCACTTGCTCGCAGAGATAGAGATATATTCTGAATAATATATTGTATTGGGGGGTGTAGGCCCGAGGAGAGGGTAATCATCTCAGCCTGCTGTATTGCATAGTAGGTTCCCTACTGTCTCAAGCAGTGGTAGATGATTACACACTCATTGCCCCAAACCGCGTACCGTTAGAACCTAGCGGCACAAGGCCTGCGCCCAACAACCAATATAAAAGTAGGAATATATCTCGTCTTTTTTGCGCCCGTAGGGTATCATTAAAAGACCGTTCGGGTAACCCAGAACCTAGGTAATATCGAAGGCTGTTAACGACGAACCTAGCGGTACAAGGCCTGCGCCTAATAACCAATATAGGAGTAGGAATATATGTCGTCTCTTTACGCCCATAGAGTATCATCAAAAACCGTTCGGGTAGGTAATATCGAAGGCTATTAACGACGACGACGACGTAGTAAGGAGGAAGCTGGAAAGCGTCAATTCAAAACCTGTTAAAAAACCCTATAGGAAAAATTGTCAGGAAAGACTACTTATCAACAGCTGCAGAAATCGCGAAACTGTCGCGAAACTGTTCGCGATTCTCCAAGGGGTAAGACGTTTTATCGCGACGACAACACAGCGCCGTACGGCATGGCATTATCGAGGTTATAAAACGAATGAACAACAAAATCTCTATCAAATAAGCCTTATTTCAAAGCGAAAAGCCGAAAGGCTGATTGTGATAGATATTGATGTTGCTGTTCGAAGGAAGGCGTGACTTCGCTTTAAATAGACATTTTTATATAAGTAAGCAAATTAATAAAGGTTAAAAGAAGTGGAGTTAGGGAGTCAACCTCACGTCTACAAACAGCATTAATAACTATATTAATTTCAAAATCCTTAAATACAGACACTTTAAGCTTCTAAACGACGATCTATGGGAATAATACAAGGAAGACTTTACAGACTTTATAGAAGCTATTTTTAAGGCTTGCAACCTTGTAACTACCCATAACCTATAAACCCTCTTGCGTAACCAAGGTGTATGGGTTAAAAAGAACAAGCGAGTTACTATTACACGGTCTCTGTATAATACCCTATATAAAAAGGACCAAACAGAATAGACTAAAGAGCAGATCCTAGATTACATTAAAACCAATAGACTCTTTGCCTCCTTTAAACTTAATAGGATCTCTAGCCTTATAGACGACCCATTTAACCAAATTCGCCCTATAGACTAAAGTGGTTTTAGAATTAATCTTATAGGCCAAAGCATACCTAACCCGCAAGTTACGGACCGTAATACTCCTATAAACCAAAATACGGACTAAAACCCTTCCGTCGCCCAAGTTATAAATCCGTAAACTACCTAAGTAAAGACCTATGGCAAGGAACTAGCTAACCTAGCTAAGCTCTATACCAACAAATCCAAGTATAGCGGTGAAAATAACAACTTTAACTTTAAACTAACTATCTTTACGGACCTCTGTTAGAAGGCTAATATTTCTAAATAGGAATTTAGCCAAGCCCATTCCACTATACTGCGCGGCCTAGCCCTTAACCACTACTACACTAACCTTAAGAGTAACCCCCTTAGTGTTCCCTTTAATAAGCTATGTAAAGCCACACGCAACTACTTTAAAGAGCCAGAATATAAGTGTGACATCCTTACCCAATAGAATGCAATTAAGTTACAGACCGTAATTAACAAGAATACCAAAAAATCAACTATAGAGTGCCTGCAAATTCTTATTAAAGACCTTCGGCACCTATAGCATGGCCTTAATATTAAACTTTAAACAGACGACTTCCTGCATAATAAACTTATTACGGCTTGCCAGAAAGTGGAGCCCTATAAATATGCCTATTATAAGCCTACAGACACCTTAGCTAGCCTTATTAATAATTTACAGTCCTCTATTATAACATATAAAGTCTTAAACCCACTAGGCAGTACTTAAGCCTTTATTACGGACTTATAAAACCCGCTAACTAACTTAGATGCTTATTTTACGGACCGCCACTACCGCTAGCAGTACCTATACCGACCAAGTCCCACCCGTAACCCCTATAGCAACTCCTATATAAAAGTATACCCCTATAGACAAACTAGCCAGAAGTTCTTTGTGTGCGATAAGAAAGGATGCTGGTCTATAAGGCATACCTAGGAAGAGCGTAACAAGTCTAAGAAGAGATTTAACAGCTAGATTAACCAGTTAATCCTAGACTATAAAGGAAAGGAAGCGGAGGAGTCTCTTAATAAGTTAATAGAAGCCCTTATAATTGACTTTAACTTAGACACCTAGGAATAGGAGACCTCAGAGACATTCCTAACTACTTTTAGACCTTTTACGGACGGCTAAGCCTTTAATATTACAACCGTATTAGCCGACCGCTCCTTTACACACTTAATTGCACCCAAAAACCAACCCGCAAGCACACATATTAGACCCGTTATGGATGTTACGGACCGCGAACAGGACCTATTTGCATATATTACCACAGAACGCTATACCCCCAAAGAATTCTATCTCGTTATAATTGATATAGGTACCTCTAAGAAGTCTACTATAGGTTACAGACAATACCTTGTATATAAGACCACCACAAAAATTTTTTTTTTTATCCGATTGTATTATACTACGTACAATACTGCGCATGCAGCCTCTAGGCTATGGCGCTATAGTTCTATATACATGAATCCTTTCTAGGCAGCTTAACATGTACTAGTAGCTATGTCCTCCTAGTTTATAAACCCCTAGACTAGGGGTTTACAGCTTCCTAGTAAAATACTAAGTTACTACAACTATTTGGTAATAAGAGAATAGTAGAAAAACCATAAGAAATCCTAACGCCTCTCCCTATCCTTTTACAATTTTTTTCCTATCCTTTTGCTCTCTATAGTCTTTTTATAAGAGCCTAGTAGAAGTTACCTCCTTCTAGGAACCTATTTGTTTTATCTATTCTTCCATATCTTCTACACTAGTACAGTGTACTAGTTTAGCTGCTTTAAGAGTCTCGCAGTCCTTACTATCCACAAAGTGTTTTTCTTTACAATTAATGCAAAGAGGGGTAGTATGCTTGCAAGGTCTACCGGATATTAAACAGGTAGGACAGCAGTGGTCTTTAGATAGATGTGCAGCCGCACAAAATCTACAGGCCCTAGTAGAGCATCTGTCTCCTATATGGCCGAATTTTTGGCAGCTAGTACACTGCGTAGTAGGAGAGACTTTTAGGTGTTTTACTACCTTAGCAGCTGCACCTGCAATTAGAATCTCTTTTTGCTTAAGGATTTCTTGTCTTTTTCTTCATTCTCTATAGTAAAGACTATAGAGCCAAATCGAGTTTCTGGATTGTATCTTTTTTCCCTAGATGAGATCCATCTAGGTAGTCCTTGTATCCCTATAGGATTAAAGGTCTCAGTTTCTTCTTTTAGAAGCTTAGAGCCTCCCTCTCCTAGAAAAGGTAGGGTAGGAACCCCATGGGCTATAACTTGAACCCATGGTTCTAGTTTTTGTTCTCTTTGGAAGGTAAAGCAGTTTTGCCAGATCTCCTTGTATTTAACTAGGAAATCTGCATTATACTCTTCTGTAGTAGTAAGGAGAATATTTTGTTTTCCTCTAGTTCTAGCTATAGACACTAGTACTGGCTTTTCTACTTGCAGTTTTAATGCAAATAGTTGGTTGACCTTGTTTCGTATAGAGAAGATATCTAAAGGTTGGTCCTTTTCGTCTGTAATTAGGACTAGCTTCCTTTCTTGTAGCTGCTTTTTCTTACTTCTAGTAGAAGTGGGAGGACTCCTACTAGAAGGAGGTGGTAGTGAGGAGGGTAAGGTAGACGAGGAAGGGAGGTTCTTCCTTAGTCTTTCTGCGTAAGTTTCCTTAGTAGGGGCTATCTCCTTACGGAGAGCCCTTACTTCTTCTACTAGCCCTTTTAGGACATCTTTTTCCTTTTCTTTTCCTTTTATAAAGGGATTTTCTCCTGCTAGGATACTCCTTGTATAGTCCTCTAGCTGTTTAACTTGTTCTTTTTTTTCTTCTTCTTCTTCTAGCCCTTTATATGCCTGGGTTAGGCTTTCTAGAGCTTTCTGTAGGTGTTGTTCTGGAGAAAGGGGAGGAAAAGGTATAGGTATACTAGGTGTGCCATCTATAGTAGTTATTGGTTTCTTTTTTGCAGGTTTTTGGTTTTCTTTTTCAGGAGAAGTTTGAGGATGTTCTCTTTTCTCTCCCTTCTTAGATAAGCTAGGAGGAGAAAGAAAAGAAGATGAAAATAGAAATCTATTATCATTTCTTTCTATAGGGGTTTCGCCTATAGACTCGTTGTCGTCACTCGTCTCTATAGGAGGTTTCTTTTTAGGCCTGCCCGGCTTTGGCATCTTGTAGGGGGAGTTTACTAGTTTTTACTATCCTTACACCCTTTTTCCTTACTAATCCTACTAGAGGATTTCTGGGGAGATTAGGTTTAAGGTAGTAGTAATACTAGACCCCTGGTATTGGTGGTGGTAGTAGTGGTAGTAGTTTTGGTGTTCCTGTCCGTGCCTCGCTTACAAGCTAGGACCACCCCTAAGAAGAATTTTCTGTTGGGGGAAAGGGGGTAAAACGACAATTAAATCTCCCTATAGCTCGCTAGGCAGTAGGAATTGGGTCTTGAAAGTTGGAAAATCGAATATTTTTGGTGGTAAGATGGGTATGCGTAAGTTTTGAAGTGCGGCGCTACCTTTTGGTAAGGTTGCATGTGTGGTGAAAGGTATCCTTATATTTAGTATAGAGTTAATTATATGCAATGAGTTGGTTTAGATCTAGCTTGGCTATTAATATAGTAATAGGAAGCACGTCTCTTAGTATAGGTTAACTAGGTAATTCTAGCTTTGGAAGCTTATCTTTCTTCTTTAATAGGTTAATATACTGCTATAATACCTTATTGGTTTTAGTAGTATCTTAAATAATAAAGAACCATTGCATCCAATTAGATGGCTAGTTGAGGATAACGTTAATTTTTAATTCGCTCGTGGTTGTTATTTTTAGAAATTTTAATAGGTTAGGTAGGGTCTAGGTTAGTGTCTTAGCAAAACCTTATTTTAATATTTTTTAATTTATTAGTTTATTCGTCGGTTAGGTTCGGTTTTAATTAATGTTTAACACTTAATGTTCAATTTTCGATGTTAAATTTAATCAATATTTAATTGTCCGTCCGTTTAGTAAATAAAGAAGCTTAAGACACTTATAAAGGTGGAAGAAGTAGTGACTTCTTAAATAAGGTAGTAGGTTAATTAGTTAGCAGGTAGTGCGATCCGGGCTTATAACTGTAAGCTATTGCAGTGTAAGGAATTAACTAAGCAACTTTATTATAAATCTATGGAAATCAAGTGAACTAAATATATAAAAGTAGACCCCGAACTCCGGAGTCTATGACTTAATATTTGACCATATCCGAGATATATGAGGGTAGGGTAGATCCTGTCTCGGAGCCTCTTAGGCGACGATCTTGTGTCTTAGCGTAGTGCTGGTGAACTGTTACAAATAGTCCCTTATAAGTGTATCGTTCAAAGCCGTTAGCGCTAGCGAGTTTTACCTACTTAAGCACCTTCTTAAGCGCGAAGGGCGACACCTTATTAATAAGGTTCTTAAATAGCGATATCTTAAGCTGGTGGAAAGGCCTACTAGTGGCTCTGCTAAGTTTAAGTTTATACTAATTCTTCTTTACTACTATCTAAAGCTTAATTTTATCTGCTACTGTTTTAATATTGCCCGTTAAGGTATTTAAAAAGGACTTTAATTTGGCGTATGCACCTTTACTAGGCGACAAGATTCTATAGCTGTAGTTATGGTGTTAATTAGTATAGCAGTTAATAAGCTAGAAGCAAAAGGGGAGGACATTCTTATATATATAATAAATCGGAGCGTCTTGTTCGGCGTATATACTTATTAAGCGCTCTAGCTTCTTATAGAATTTGGTACTAGTTTATATATATAGAACTTCTACCCAATTACTTATAAATTACTATATATTCTTATCGTCTTCTTCTCTATTATTGGTCTTCTATATAGATAGGGCTTCGACTAGAATATTCTTATCTTTATACTAGGTGCAAAGCAGCTACTAAGCGTTTAGAAACTCCTTACGTATAGCCTTCTTTAACGCCGACTCGTTATTAGATATAAGAACACCTAAATCTTTACTAGAGCCTTCCTAAATCGTACGCTTAAACTATTTAAGCGCCTATAAGTATATGTTATTATCTTCGGCATTAAGGAAGTAGAAGCCGCTAGGGAAGCTAGTATTAAGCTCCGTCGCGCCTATACATTAAAGTAGAAGTATACTAAATTATTTTATTTTATAGGTGGCGTTAAAGGTAAGAATATCCGGGTTATTTTATAACATCTATTTACACTATAGGTAGGTAAAATAGAGCCTATAGAGCCTTTGCTACTTATTATATATAGGTATATATTAAACTCTACGCCTTTTAAACTCTGCTAGTAAGGCTTAGGTAGGTATATAAGGATTTAGATTCTTATAATAGAATTGCTTCTTCTTATTATAAATATCTTTATATATAAGTAAGGCCTCTAGGTATTCTTCTAGTATAGTAAATAGAATTAATTTTGGCGGGATAGCTAAATACACTATACTATGTATTTACTGCTTTATTTTAGGCTCTTACTTTTAATAAATAGGATAAGTAAGTAATAAGCGAAAAGGACTATAATTTATATGCGTTCTGTTTTAAATTTAAAAACACTAGTGGAATAAATTCTTATAGCAAGTGGCAATAGCTAACTAGTTGCAGATTTAATGGGACTAGCCCAGTTACAATAGGAATGTCTTAATAAAACACTTAATAGAAAATTCCGACGCTTTAACCAAATTCTACCAAATTCTGCTAGGTTAATTAACTTCTGCCAAGTTCTATTAGATTAATTAAATTCTACCAAAGTCCGTTAAAGATCGCGCGCGTATATATATACGTATTAACCACTAAGACCCCTAACTATTTAATTATATAATTCTCTTATTATTTCTTTCTTTTCTTTATATAACGTCTTATTCTCTACAAGAGCTATATACCCTTAGATTTAGATAGAATTTATATTATTCCTTTAAATCTTCCCTAAAGCCTCTTCGCGTCCTTATATTATATTATATTAAAATAACTATTATTAAAATGGCACACGAACCTAAATCCCCTTTAATAACTATAAGTATTATATCTTTAGTTAGGGAATAGTTAACTATAATATAACAGTCCTTTATAGATACCTTAGCTTAATAGTAGGCTATACTAGAAGCCTAGTATTAGTAATTAATAGAAGTACTCTATAAAGAACTCTATAACGTTAAGGCACTTATATTAAAGACCTTAATGGTAATACCAATAAATAAGATTAAAATAATGGTATTTAAACCTAGCTCGTTAAATGTAAATACTAAACTAGTAATAGTAGCTTAACCTGTATATATAATAAACCTAATACAAAACTATACCCCTAATACCTTCCTTTATAAAAGAAATTAGTATTATAATAGAAAACCTTGCACGGCGGTAGATAAATACTACTTACTAGGCTAATGCTATATAAAGGGACCAGGGATAGTCTATCTTAAGATTTGGAGCTCTTGCTGCACCCGGCCTAAAAAGACCAAACCAACTAAAAGAACCCTAAAAAACACCCTAATAATCCCCTAAGATGCATGCATCACAGGGGAGGCATAGGTGGAACGACGGTGGTACGCAGTCGCGTGTGACCGCCAGACCTATACCTAACAATGGCCCCCTACAACAACAACAAGGACGGGCGAATACTATACTAGAAAGCGGAAATACCCTAATTAAGAAGGTATCTAACAAAATATAAAGCCTATTAGACGCGTCTAGTATCTAGAACTATAGGGGAGCATCTGTTAGCTATTATGAACTAATATAGCTAGCAGAATGGCTCCAGTCTAGCAAACCTTAGGCGCCCCTTTAGTAAACCCTTAATCAAATCCTCTAACGGCTAAATAAAATTGAAGATAAATAAAAACCCCCCCTATAGGCGAACTGCACCTAGGCCGCTATAGCTGCGCTTCTATAGTATAGGGAACCTACCCCCCTAAAAATAATAACCGGGTATATAATTATAATATAACCAAATATAGAAAAGGTAGAGGAACTTGGGGGACAATTAGAAACAGAAGTTCTTATAAAGATTTATAAGGAGGTCTATAACGCCATCGCAGTCTAATACCTTAGGAGTAAAGATATTAGAGTTACCCTAAAGGACCAATAGGCAAAGGAACGGGCTGTAAGGGCAGGGAATAGGCTAGGAGAGCGTATTGGCATAAAAGTGCTTTATAAAGATCACCTAGTTAAAGTCCTATCGGTTCCCATAAGCCTTAGGGTAGAAAGGGGACGCTAGGCGGACAATATAGCAACTATATAGGAAATAATAAAACAAACGGAACGCCTTATACTAGGACTTATAATTACCCGGATCTAATAGCTTTAATAGGAAAATATAAACTAAGTATATAATGAGAATAATAAGAGGATATAAGGGGCGCTAGAGACTTGCTAGGGAGATAATAGATAAACGTATAGCTCCCTTATCGTTAGTGTATATATACTAGGAATGCAAAAACTTCTTATTTAAAAAGGAATAATTATAAATGGCCTTATATACAATATAAGGCTCTATAACTACAGACTACGCCTAGAACGATATTATTGCTATATATAATAGGGACACACCTAATCCACATACATAGCACAGGTATGCTGCGGCTACTATGCAGGCCCCTATAATATAAGACAATATATAAATCAAGACCAAATAAAATGCGCGAACTGTTACCAAAGCACATATAAGGCGTAGGAGAGAGAAGACTACATTAAATATAAAAGATGGAAGGAAAGGGCTTAATAGCTATGGGAACAATTACACGCTAGATTATACAAATGGAAATAATAGGCGATAAGCTAGGGGGATGCAGGTATCTTCCTAGCATTTCCTACCTTTAATACTAGGGGGCTAAGCCAGCCATCCCAAGCCTTAACGGGCTAAAAGTGACGCCGCGTAATATTACTAAACCAAATAGGGACATAAGGGATATATGGGATATAAGGGAGAGGACGCCTAGTAGGAAGACCCCTATGGACAGCTACGGTAAGTTTAAGGCCGGGATAATTAAGAATTAGATTTAACGCGGTAAATACAATATATATAGCTGGCTTATAAGGGGTATATAGCCAACTGGCGAGAACGGGGGAAGAACTAAAGGCAATAACAGACTTAGATTTAGAAAGGCTAGTAGGAACACAAGATATAGGAATAGAAAGCTCTATATAAAATAAGTAGTGGCTAGGGAGCAAATATAGGAGATAGAAGTTCTGAATATTTTAAAGAAAGTGGAAACGGAAGAAGCGAGGAGCAAAAAAGAGGTAAAGGACCCCCACTAAGGGTCCGCTACTTAACCATTATATAGTATAACTGCGGCAATACGAACCACTATCTAGCAAGGCCCCTACTAGACAGTTTAGACCTAGAGAAACACTATATTCTTACCATATAAGAGCCGTATTATAATACCTATATATAATTAATATACTGCCCCGAAGGATTTTAGCTCCTATATAAACCAAAAGCAGCTATATGCGTATGCTTTATAATCAGTAAAAATATCAGCCTTGCCTTATGGTTATGGTAGGCAGTTAACCTAGATATTATAGTTATAACCATCTAGATATATAGGGGACTAGTATAAATCATTAATATCTATAACCCTAGGGTCAAAGGGGTAGCATAGACAGAGAATATTATATCTGCAATAAGCTTGCTAGAAACTAAATATATAGAGTCTATTCTACTAAGAGACATAAACCTCTACTACCTATAGTAGGGGGGCATCTATGTTGCTGCCGATTAATAGGTAGAGTGCCTACTAAGAGTTATAGATAATAGGGGCCTTAAGCTAGCTACCCCCCCAGGTGCAATTATATGGCAATAGGGCACTGCTAAAAGTACAATTAACCTTATGATTATGGACGAAAACCTATACTAGAGACTCAAAAGGTGCTCCCCTAAAGAAGAATAGGCACTTACCTTAGACTATATCCCTATTTAAATACAACTAGATCTGGACATCAAGGCGTAACTAAATGGCAAAAGATATGTAATAAGGAAGCTTAACATAGATAGCTTTCTTAATATAATTAAACAACAACTTTAAGACCTAAAAGAAATCCACCTAATACCAAATAAGCGAGGCTTATTGGCTACCCCTAAGGAAATTAATCAAAGACTAGAAAGGATCCAGGCAGTAATTAAAAGCGGGCTAGAAGAGCACTGCCCAGTTTTAAAACCAGGCCCCTATACGCGATACGCATGGTCTATATAGTGCGCGGCCCTTATAGCTGGCCAACAACAAGCAAGGAGGAAATATATAAGCAGCTATAATTCTAAGGACGAGAGATAATATAAAGACACAAGAAACTAGCTAAAGAATACCCTAAGAAAAGAAGCAAGGAATAACTAGAGATGGTTTATAAATAAATATACTACTAACCTAAGTCTCCCCTATAACAAGGGCCTTTGGACCATAGCGAAATAGGTAAAGAAAAAGGCAAAACGCCTAGTAGAAGATCTATACCTACTACCCCTATAAAGAGTAGGCAAACTACAGGCTATAAGCAACAATAATAAGAAGGCAAAGATCCTTATAAAAAGATTTTTCCCTTAACTGGCTTTAGCAGACCTTAGCAACATTACTAGTAAAACACCAGTGACTTACCTAAGGGTTAACAGCGACATAACAACTAAAGAAATAGCTAGAACCATTAGCCGCCTCTTAAATAATACAGCACTAGGACTAGATAGGATCCTAAATAAAGCCCTAAAGACCTGTAGACCACTTATAGCACCTTGGCTTGTAAACGTAGCTAGAGCATGCTTTATAATAGGCTACTACCCGCAACTTAGAAGATCCATAACAACGGTTATCTTATAAAAAGAAGGCAAAGTAGACTACTTAATCCTAAAAAGCTACCGCCCTATTGCCTTAGAAAACACCCTAAGCAAGATCTTAGAAAAGGTTATAGCGGACTATATAGTAGACACGGTAGAGGAATACGCCCTACTACTACAAAGCTAAATAGGGGCAAGAAAGAATCGCTTAACGCTATTAGCACTTATACTACTTGCTACTACTATTAAAACTGCATGGGCTATGCGAAAGGACTTTATAGTATTAATGCTTAGCCTAGATATTAGCGGCGCCTATAATAATATACCCTATAAGCGTCTCCTATATATCCTTAGGGCAAAGGGCTTTCTAGAATAGATCATTTAATTTATTTAAGGATTTATAGGCCAGAAAGAAATATTACTAGTCTTTAGCAGATACTAGAGCCCCCCTATTATAGTTATAATAGGAATACTATAAGAATTACCTCTATCGCCTATACTCTTTCTTTTCTTTGTAAGCAACCTGCTTAATATCTTTAAGGAAGGGGCGACCTAGGGGATAGGCTTTATTAATAACACAAACCTAATTATATATAGGCCAACAGCCGCAGAGAACTGTAGGACACTAGAGAAAGCCCACAATACCTATATAGAATGGGTAAGACAATATAGAGTCCAATTTTTACTAGAGAAATACTAGCTAATCCATTTTATAAGAAAATGTAACCAATCTATAGATCTTTAGCATATAATCTATATCCAAGGCTTTAGGGGTCAACCGGTTTAAGGCCTAAGGGTATTGGGAGTATGGGTAGATAGCAAGCTCTAATAGAGCGTATATACGGCGTAAGCGGCCTATAAGGGCCAAGTATAGTATATTGCTATGTCTAGGATTGTTAATTCTATATAGGGTCCATGCTTTCAGAGGTCACGCCTATTATATACAGCAGTTGTCCGGCTAACTATAATATATAGATCTAGCATTTGGGCCACTAGAGAAACTAAGAAAGGCCCCCCTAAATTACTCCTTAAACCACTTTAAAAGGTCTAAATAGCCTGCCTTAGGAGTATAACAGGTGGGTATAAGCGAACGGCCACAGCACTACTTAAGAAGGAAGCCAATATTCCCCCCCTATAACTATATATTAAAGCTGATGCAATGCAAAGGGTGTAAAAGGAACGCAACTCTAATATTATAAAGTATATTAAGACACGCCTAAACAAACTATAGAGGGACCCTAGGGTGCCCTATAGGAGAAGGAACTAACAGCCCTAAAGTAGGGAAGATATATTAGGAAAATAGGTAGAAAAAGCAGAAGAAGAATAGTGCGGCGCTAGGGCCCAGGCCTATATAGAGAAAGGGAGACGCGTAAGAGGCCAGCAAAGATAATAGCAAGGAAGAGAAAGGAGCTAAAGTAGAGTATAAAAGAGTACTAGAAAACCATCTACCGTAATATAATACTGGTTGGACCGACGCTAGAGAGATAAATGGGAGTTAAAGGTATAAAGGCAGACTTAGGTAAGGGGAACCCAAGCCGTAGTATAGGTAATACTATAGGGGGTAAATACCTAAGGGCTCCAAGAGGGCCTAATAAAGGCAGAAAATATAATAGCAACACTCTTAAAGACAGGAATAATAGGACTAAAAGATTGGCTTTACTAAGTGGGTATCCTAGTAGGTAGCCCAAGGTATAAATATGGCTGGCTAAAACAGACACTAAAACACATAATACTATTATGCCCCTTATGCACCGGCCGAGAAGCAATGCTCTTAGTAGCTGGTATAGAAAACTATAATATACTACTCTTAATATAGAAAGGCCTTAAGGCGGCTACCTGGTGGCTTATTAGCTAAAATATGCTAGACCAGTTCCAGGTTGCAAAGGAAATAGCAATAGAAGGCAAAGGGGCGAGTAATAGGCGCCCCCTAATAACTCTATAGGAGTAGAGTACAGTGTGTAATTGTAACCGACTACCCGTATACCGCCAGAACACTAATCTGACTCGCCTGTATGTTGACTCGCTCACCGACTCGGTCACTGACTCGGTTAATGACTTAATTAATTACCCCTTGTTGTCTACACCTTTTATGTATATATACTGCCTGATTTCTATAGATTTAGAATCAAGTCGCTCATTCAATTCTCCTATACTTGCACTGTTACAGTTATGAGTCCGGATTGCACTACCTGCTAAACCAATCAATCTACTACCTTATTTACGAAGTCACTACTTCTACTACCTTTGCAAGTGTCTTGAGCTTCTTTACCTACTAAACGAACGGATGATCGTACCTGGCTGACGAACGTACCTAACAGACGAACGAACTGACGAATTAAAAAACGTTAAAATAAGGTTTTGCCAAGACGCTAACTTAGGACCCTGCTTGACCTGTCAAATTCTAAAAATGATAACTAATATAGACGGACCTTATTTAAAATTCAACCTTATCCTCGAAAAGCCATCTAATTGGATGCAATGGTTCTTTATTATTTAAGATACTGCTAAAACAAACAACGTATGGCAGTACATCGACCTATTAAAGAAGAAAGACAAGCTTCCAAAGCTGGAACCTCTGAATCGACCTATACTAAGAGACGTACTTCCTACTGCTATGTCGATAGCTAAGCTAGATCCAAACCAACTCATTGCCTACAATTAACTATATGTGGAATATAAGGACGACCTCCGCGTGCACTAGAAGCAAGAGCAAGCCATAAACAATATTAGCAATTATATCGTCCGCATAACGTCAGTAGCCTACCTCCCTCTTATTAAAGACCTCGGAACGGTATACGAACGCCTTTAAGAGTTAAAGACTGTACTTGCCCCTACTACCTTAGGTTAAAAGCGTGACATTCTAAATTAATACACGGCTCTTAAAGCCTACAACAAAAAGCAGAGTATCAAAAAATGGTTAAATAACTGGAGGAGCGTCTACAAGCTAGCAGAGGAATTGGAGCTTCTAGATGTATAGGGCTTTAGGCCCCACTACAATTTCGTATAAGTAATTAAACCCATCTCTTCTAGCTTTGTAGGAGCACTAGAAGTAAATCTTATTTAAAAAGAATAGAAGGACAAAGAGGCCCCATCTATTATTGACCTTATCGAGGAATTTAAGGAGCACTACCGCATGCAGCAAGCATTGTCTGCCTCGACTGCCAATAACTCTGCATTTGCAACCCTTTAAAACAATTCCAATTTAGACTTCAACGGCAATTCAAATTCAGATTTGAGATGGAACAAGGAATGCATATGCGGTATCATATATCGGTTCAACGACTGCTATTACATTACTGAGCACAAGCGCCCTTAAGGATGGAGACCAAGGGCAGATGTCTAGAAGAAAGTAGATAAAGCTATCTTATCTACACCTTAGATTAAACGTATTGTTAACTAAATTCAAAAAAGAGAATAGGAAGCAAAGGAGAATAACTAGAGTACAGAATCTACAATTAATTTTGATTCTAAAACCCTACCTTCTACTAAACCGACTAGCTATGCTGCCGTGTTTAGTACTGGTTAAACTCCTTTTGAACTCCAGAACACCTGGATACTCAACCCTGGCGCAGATACCCACGTCTGTAATAATAAAGAAGACTTTACCTTCTTATACCTAGCAGCAGAAGACGACTACCTGATTGCTAGCGGAAATTTTGAAAAAATACAAGCCTACGGAACAGTAACTATTACTGTTAATACACCTACTGGGAAGTCAAAAATGAAGCTATCCTATATAGCACTAGCACCTACCTTTTTTACAAATATCGTAGCACTCTTAAGAGCTACTGATAACGACATCTATTTTAACTCTAGATAAAATGTACTTTACTATCTAGCAACTGGGGAGATAGTATGCTATACAAAACGACTAGGGGGCCACTGGGCACTGATGCACAGAGAGCCTATAAGTACCCTAGATTTAACTTAATTAACATTCTTAACCTCTAAGAGGTACCAGCTAAGCCGCATGGCCTACAAACCAATTGGAGCCACAGCTATAAGATGGCACAAAATTCTTGGCTATGTAGGACCTAATGCTATTACGCAGCTTCCTAAGTATATTATTGGCGCAGAGCTGACCAAATTTAAAACCAATAAATGAGCACCGCTTAAAATCAAATGTGAAGTTTGCTTACTAGCAAAGTACACGCAGCAGATCTCTCAAAGATGAGAACACGAATTTCCAGCCACTCAACTATTTAAACGGCTAGCATTTAATATTATCTACCTCGGAGTACTAGGGTATAATAGTGATAGATATGTTATACATTTCTATTACACGTATTCCAAATTTAACTTTGTGTATACCGCTAAGAATAGGGACAAAGCTACCGTCCTACCTACTATTTATAAGACTTACTGCTTAATTAAAATATGATTTTACTAAGACGTTGTCTTCTTCTAGAGCGATAATGAACAAGTATTTAGATAAACGGAAGATACCCTAGACATATGGTGTGCAGACGAAGGCATTACCTTTAAATGCCGAGCACCATATACTAAAGAATAAAATGGTGGAGTAGAACGATTTGGACGAACCCTTATAGAACAATTAAGGTCTATATAGCTAGAAGCATCTTTACCCCTATCTCTAGGACTAGAGGCTTTCCTTACTGCTAGCTATGCACTTAATCGAACACCAAATAAGCAACTAGGGTGGAAAACTCCGTATAAGGTCGCCTACGGCAAGCTACCATTACTTACCCATATGCACGAATACGGTTGCAAGACCTATATGCTAAATAAACAAGTTAGAAAGGGAGACAAGCTAGCTCCTTATACATTAATAGGACACCTAGTCGGCTACAATTTAACAAATATCTATCAAATCTGGATTCTAAGTCTTTATAAAGTCATTCGAACCAGAGACATCATATTTAACAAGACCTCGTTCTATGACCCTAAGGGTCAAAACATCGATTACCTACTTAGGGAAGCATTAGAAGACACTATCTAGGCGATTAGTCTACCAGAACCTCTCTATAAGGACAAATCTGAGGATGAATCTATCTTATATAGACCTACCTTAAATGCAGATTAAACGACTATATTAAATGACTTAGCAGAGCTTTCTATAAAGGATATTGAATAGCTACCGACACCTAGTAGAACAGTATCTTTGGATCTGCCAGAAACAAACACTATACCGGGAGGACTTCAAGATAATATCCTGGATATAATTAAAACAATTCCCACCCAGCCAGGTTCGCCAGAACTGTTGAATACAGCTCCATAAGCTAACGAGGTCTTGGCCGATCCTTCTGCCGACCTCGTCCTACCAGAAGGTTCTAAACGAATTTAACGTCAAGCGTACGTAGCAGTACTAGCTAATATACCTACCCTATTTGGTTACTACGCTGGCTTTGCTATAGGACTAGTAAAGGATATTAACCGAACTAGATCCTCCCTGTATTAAGACAATCTTCTACCTAAACTAAGGAACCTTAAAGAGCTAAAAAAGCACCCTTTAACTACCGGCTTTTAAAAGGCCATAGAAAAAGAATACAATGACCTAAAACGCCGAGGGATATTTAAGACTGTCCTAAAGGAAGAAGCAACTAATGACTAGATCCTTCCGCTAAAATGGGTCTTTAAATACAAGTTTGACAGCGACAGCTACCTATAAAAGCTAAAAGCTTAACTATGCGTCCGCGGAGACCTGTAGATTACTAAGGAAGAGACCTATGCAGCAACCCTAGCTGCTCGAATATTCCGTGCCCTTATAGCTATAGCAGCCGCATTCAATTTGGAGATTTAATAGTATGACGCTGTAAACGCATTTATAAATGCAAGACTAGACAAGCCAGTCTACTGTTACTACCTAGAAGGCTTTAATTAAAACGGATATATCTTAAAGCTACTCATAGCGCTATATGGATTAAAAGTCTCACCACTACTTTGGTATAAAGAGCTTACCAATACACTAGCTAAATTCGGATTGAAGCCTGTCCTAGGTATGAACTGCCTTTACACCAATGGACGACTTATTGTCTTCTTTTATATAGACGATATTGCCGTCCTATTTGCCAAAAAGAACATTTAAAGACTAGAAGAATTTGAAGCTAAACTTCTATATCAATACGAGATCCGTGCACTAGGAGACCTATAGTGGTTCCTAGGAATTCGAATCGAGCGAGATTGGGCAAGTAGAAAGCTCTGGCTTTGCCAAGATTCCTATATTGAAAAGATAGCCAGTTAATTTAATATTCAACCAGGAAGGTTCCCTAAAACACCACTACCTGACGAACTGATTCCGTCCAACCAGCAGACGAACCCTTAAAGAACACTAGCCTACCAGCAACGGGTTGGTTCCCTTGCGCACCTTGCCGTATTTGGAAGACCTGATATTGTAAAGACATATTCTAAGCTAGCCGAATTCCTTATCAATCCAAATCAAAAGCACCTCAATGCATCAAACCAAGCCATTGCCTATTGCCTTAGAACAAAATCTACAGCTATCAAATACTCTGGCGAAGTATTCGGAGTATACATCTACTTCAGAAACCCCGAAGGAGAAGACGTTACCTTTTACGGAGCATTTGACGCAGCATTTGCGGACCATAAAGAGACTAGACGGAGCTCTCAAGGATACCTTTTTATGCTATTTAGAGGACTGATCAATTGGAAGGCAACCCTACAAAGATCAGTAACTCGCTCGACTACCGAAGCGGAGCTTCTCTCCCTGTCTATGGCTGCTGTTGAGATCATCTGGTGGCAGCGTTTCTTTAAGGCAATCGGTCTCAATTTAGAACGCGATTTTACCCTGCTATGCGACAATATGCAGACTATACGACTCCTAAGACAGGATACACCAAAGCTTGACACCAAGCTACGACATATCGACGTCCATCAGCACTGGCTCAGACAGGAAGTCCAAGACAAAAAGATCGACGTACAATGGGTCCCTATAGACAAGATGCCTACTAATAGTCTTACCAAGATCCTACCCTGTCAAAGGTACGAGGCATAGATAAAGCAATTGAATTTAGTGGATATTCGACATCAAATTGCTACTGCATTATCTGACAAAGACTCTTGAACATCACCCTATCCCCTTATTACTCCTAAATTGTATCTGAAATTTCCTATTTTAGTATAGTCTCTACCTTCATTTTATTGTCTATAGCTTTGACTACACCGTCAAATCTGGGGGGGTGTGTAACCGACTACCCGTATACCGCTAGAACACCAATCTGACTCGCCTGTATGTTGACTCGCTCACCGACTCGGTCACTGACTCGGTTAATGACTCAATCAATTACCCCTTGTTGTCTACACCTTTTATGTATATATACTGCCTGATTTCCAT
>Ga0307507_10000777_pt1 | contig 70302 bp, 25 predicted proteins | sample 7_EM_MG_FD_207223 | JGI IMG/M metagenome (GOLD analysis project Ga0307507, IMG submission 207223) | Populus trichocarpa ectomycorrhiza microbial communities from riparian zone in the Pacific Northwest, United States - 7_EM | ecosystem: Host-associated > Plants > Roots > Unclassified | place... | reverse complement strand
CTTAATATATATTAGTAATTATATTTTAATAATTTATAAATCTTTTAATTAGGGGTTTATAGTTACTTAATAAAATACTAAGGTACTAATAACTATTAAATAGTAAAAAATAGGAGAAAAGGCTGTAAGAAATCTAAACACTTATCTTTATTCTATTTTTAAAAAAAATATTATTTTACTGCTTACTATCTATATATTTAAGCCTTATCTATATATAGTAGTAGTAACTCTTTAATTAATGTCTAATATAGATCCTATCTAGGCCTATATAGACTACTCTATACTTTTATCTATATATATAAATATAGTTACTTATAAAAAGTTATTAGCTAATACTTAATTAAAAATATATTAAACAAAATAAGTTTTATATTAAGTAATTTGCCCGCAAAGCCCTACTGCACGCGTCCACGTCGCCGCGGGTGGAAACATCATCTGGAATCCTATTCCTCTTGATGGCCAAGTGCAGAGGCGATGGTAGAGAGCCGTCGCAGCGCGTGCAGCGCTGTTGTTTGACTCTGTGGTGATGAGCCCGCGATGCGTGCAAAGCATCGCCCTTAACAACACCAGGAGCCTTACTGCCTCCGCTTGGAGCTCCTGTTCTACCATCCAGGGAGGCCCATTAAGGGAAACTAGGATACGAAAACCGCCCGATATATAACTACCTAGCTCGCAGCCAGGCCCAAAACTGGCCTTATCCAGCCAGTTAATGTAGACGCGTCCTAGGCGTATAACAGGACACCCTTAGGCTTGCACTAGCTCTAAAATCGCGAAGTAAGCGTAATAAGGGCATAGGGATCCTCCTGTTATAAGAACTTATTAAGGTTAACACGTCGCAGATACTTTGTACGAAACTTATTAAGGCCCTAAGGCCACCGCAAAGAACTTATTACGGCCCTACCTAGAGAACTAGTTAAGGCCCCTCTATAAGGGCCTATCTGGTATCCGGTACACTCAGGTGACTCAGAAGAGGGTCTTAATAGGCGTGGTGCGCGTGACCTAGTTAACAGCGATAGCGACGCGACGGCAACCAGACGGCTTAACAAGGTGGAAATATAGGTAAAGTTCTAGGTAGCGGAAACACAGGCCAGCTTCGACGGCCCCATAGCGCTTAACTTAGTCGACTCACAGTCAACCTACAGTCGACTTATAGGCGACTCACAGGAAGGTCTTAATAGGCGTAGTGCACGCAACCTAATGCGCATATATATAAGGCGACTTATAGGAGGGTCTTAATAGGCGTGGTGCACGCAACCTAATACATATATATGGGGGAGGCTATAGGGGAAACACAGGCCAGTTGGACGAGGACTTAACAGTTAGAGATATAGGCCAACTTATAAAAGGGGGGGACATAAGCTTGGTTAGTAGAATAGGGTAGAGTAGGTCGCCTAGTAGGACCTAGTCTATAACCCCATTCTATAAGACACGGTTGGCCTGTTATAGGGAGACCCTTATAGGCAACGCGAAACGGGAACTGGAAGTATATAGGGTATTGCGCCCCTATATTACTACTGGCCTCCCACAGGGCGTAGTATGTAGTAGCCACTGCTGGCTCTAAGGACCTTACCCCTTAGCTAGGCTCTGACCCTTAGTGCACCTAGTAGGTAGGCAGGATTACATCCTAGCCAGAGAGACTACTATGTGGCTTAAGAGAACGGATACGCGTATTAGTATATTAACAGACGGAACCGTTCGCCTCTAGGGCGGCTTACCGGTAAGATATACTTAAGGAGCAAACAGGAGTTACTTAGGTAGGAGAGGTTTTATCTAGGCCTTAACCGTAGAAGATACCTAAGGCTTCTATATTGTAGGATACAGCCACGACGCCCTTATAGGATTACGCCAGTAGGCGTGTAAGATGGGAGTTGCGACCCCTATAAATGGCAGCTTATGCCCATGCCGGCGGAAATAATAAAAAGAGACGTGAAACTAGAGGCTATGGAAGGCTTCTAAGCTGTGCAAAAGCGTACCAACTCTAGGAGGAGACTCTTATACAGACTGCTGGGGGGCGGACTGGTACTTAGGCCAATATCCCATTATAAGATACCCAAGAGAATAGTGAAATTCCCTGTATAAGTAGTAGTGGCAGCTAACTGCTTATGGAAAGCCCTAGGCCCTTGGGCCTAGATAAGGGAAAGCTACTAGAAAACTGGGGTAGAGGCCTAGATAAGCAGGTATACCAAACTCTACTATATAACTACCTGCCCTAAGGATTCCAGCTCCTATATAAACCAAAAGTAGCTATACGCGTGTGCTTTATAATTAGCAAGGCTATCAGCCTATCCTTATAGTTATAGCAGGTAGTCAACCTAGATATTACAGTTATAACAATCTAGATATATAGGGGACCGGTACAGATTATTAATATATATAACCCTAAGGTTAAAGGGGTCCTATAAATAGAGAACATTATATTAGTAATAAGCTTACTAGGAACCGAAGGCACAGAGTCTATCCTATTAGGAGACATGAACCTCCACCACCAGCGGTAAGGGGGTATCCATGTTACTGCTAAATAATAGGCAGAGTGCCTACTAAGAGCTATAGACACCTAGGGCCTTAAGCTAGCCACCCCCCTAGGAGCAATTATATAGCAATAAGGCACTACCAGAAGTATAATTGACCTTATATTTATGGACGAAGGCCTATACCAGAGACTTAAAAGGTGCAACCCCAAAGAAGAATGGGCACTCGCTTTAGACCATATCCCTATCCAGATATAGCTAGATCTGGATATTAAGGCGCAACTAAATAGCAAAAGGTACGTAATAAGAAAGCTTAAGACAGACAGCTTCCTTAATATAGTTAAACAACAACTTTAAGACCTAGAAGAAATCCACCCGATATTAAATAAGCGAGGCTTATTAGCTACCCCTAAGGAAATCAACCAAAGGCTAGAAAGGATCTAGGTAGTAATTAAAAATGGGCTAGAAGAGCACTGCCCGGTCTTATAACCGGGCCCCTACGCGCAATATATATGGTCCGTATAATGCGCGGCTCTTATTACCAGCTAATAACGAGCAAGAAGAAAATATATAAGCAGCTATAATCCTAAACACAAGAGACAATATAAAGACATAAGAAACCAGCTAAAGAATACCCTAAAAAAAGAAGTAAGGAATAGCTGGAGACAGTTTATAAATAAGTATACTACTAACCCAAGCCTCCCCCATAATAAAGGTCTTTGGAGGATAGCAAAATAGGCAAAGAGAAAGGCGGGATATTTAGTAGAAGACCCATACCTTCCGCCCCTACAAAGACCAGGTAAATTACTAGCTATAAGAGACAATAATAAGAAGGCAAAGATTCTTATAGAAAGATTTTTCCCCTAACTAGCTTCAGCAGACCTTAGCGATATTATAGGCGAAGCACTAATGACCCGCCTAAGGGTTAACAGCGACATAATAACTAAAGAAATGGCCAGAACCATTAGCCGCCTTTTAAATAATACAGCACCAGGACTAGATAGGATCCTAAATAAAGCCCTAAAGACCTACAGACCATTAATAGCACCTTAGCTTGCGGATATAGCTAGAGTATACTTTGCAATAGGCTATTACCTGAGACTTAAAAGAGCTATAACAACGTTTATCCTACGCAAAGAAGGTAAAGCAGACTACTTACTTCTAGGGAGCTACCGCCCTATTGCCTTAGAGAATACCCTTAGTAAGATCTTAGAAAGGGTAATAGCGGACCGCATAGCAGACACAGCTAAGGAACATACCCTACTACCACAAAGCTAAATAGGGGCAAGAAAGAACCGCTTAATACTATTAGCACTTACGCTACTCGCTACCACCATTAAATCTACATAGGCAATGCGAAGGGACTTTATAGTATTAATGCTCAGCCTAGATATTAGTGGTGCCTATAATAATATACCCCATAAGCGTCTCCTATATATCCTTAGGGCAAAAGGCTTTTTAGAATGGATTATATAATTTATCTAAGGGTTTATATGTTACGGACGCTTTAAGTACAATATTACAACTACTTAGAGAAGAGTCGTAGGAAGCTAGTTGGTTAATACAGGCACGGTCCAGGATGGATCCGGTGGAACCATATAACAAGGAATGGTAACCAAGGTCACGTGACGTAATCTATATAATCTGTGTGATCTGTATAATCCGTGGGACGGAGCAAACAGAGCAAACAGAGCAAACGGAGCAAAGGGATTTCTTAGGAGTATAGTTGTATATTTAAAGGACCACAGTCCCTACCCAGATAGTTCTCTCTTCATAGTAAATCTCAGAATATAATTAGAGTTAATCTATTAGGCAACCACTCCACTAATTATTATTACATTGTCAACTTGTCGTACCTACATACCTAGCCCATTAACAGAACCCACCGTAGTTCCTACTACAAGGTTCCGTTACACATTCACTACTAAGGTTACGGTATTAGAACAAACTTGGACAACATACCACTAAAAGCAGCACTAGTTACAACGGCGTTGACGGGAGCCACAACCTCAGGGCCAGGTGATACTAGTATAGACAATAGGGATTCTCAGGTGGTTACACAAGGTTAGTTATAGGAAATAGTTAATCACTTACAAAATAATAATAGGATACTTAAAGAACACATTAATAGAATTAGAGCAGCAAAGATTAAGTTACCTTTAATCAAACAATTCTCAGGAGAAAAGTTAAAGCTTAAGGGATTTCTTACGCAGATGCACTTTAAGGTAGTATAGGAAGGAGCGAAGTTAGCAACATCATTAGATTAAGTAGCCTATATAGGATTATTCCTAACGGGAAGGGCACTTAAGTAGTTTAAGCCGTATCTCACAGAAATACAGGCTAATGGCATAATAACTACTAACTAGGATATACAGTACATATTTGCCAGTTAGAACGGGTTCGCAGAGCAACTAACACAGATATTTAAAGACCTAGAAGCCACCACCACAGCAGAACAAAAGCTTCAGAACTTAGTATAACGTACTTTAGCAATTAAGTATATAACATAGTTTTAAACACTAGCTATATAGGTTAAGTGAAACAATAGGGCGCTTATAGCACAGTATAAACAGGGACTTAAGGCTAAAGTCTAGAACGCAATCATCCTAATAGAAGACACAGATACTTTAAGAGAGTTAATAGATTAGTTAATAAAGATCAATAACAGAATCTATTAAAGGGAACAAGCCAAGAGAGGGCAAGACAGAGTTCTATAGTTATATAAGGCGCAGAGTACGCAACGACAGACACAGAGTCAAAAACTATAGAATAGCGCAGAGCCAATAGACCTAAGTAGTACCAAAGAAACCTAAAGATAGGAAAAGAAACTATAGAAACCCAGAGGTTAAGAATTAAGTAATTAAAAAACTAAGAAGCAGAGGCCAAACCAGGGATCTTAGCAGCAGAAGATGTTTAGGCGGACTCCACAGCAAAAAAGATAGTTCAAAGATAGAGCTTACATAAATTATAGAAAACAGGGTCATTTCGCCAAAGACTATAGAGGTGGTTAGAGTAACTATGCAGTAAAGGGAACCAAACCAGCAGACAGCACGTACATATAGAGGGACAATAGTGCACTATAAGGAACAAAAGAGTATTTAATTAACAGTTTTACGTATTATTACAACAACACATGCCGAATTTATAAGGACGCTAAGTATAGCGCAAGCTATTAGCCATAGGAGCTAGAGTTAAAAGGACTCCAAGAAACCAGAGAGTTAGATAAAGAACAAGATCAACTCTACAAGCTAGATTAAAATGTTATAGCAATATACAGACAAAGATCAGCAGTATTAACAATAGAGTCGGAGTACTTATTAATCAACAGTAATAAGAATAAAAAAGAGACTAACTAGGAGCACTTAAACCTTAATAACGCAATAGAAGTAGAGACTAAGACCATTACCAAACAAGGTTCAGTAACGGATATTATAACACCATTAGATACAATTTCCATCGCTTTATAAGACAATAGGAGCAACGTTTAAAAGAAACTAAGCAAGCAGATAACTACTAGTACTAGCTTATTACTTAATAAAGGCAAAAGGCCATAGGCTTAAGATTCTTAAGAAGAGACGCAAGAAGCTTAAAACTCTTAAGACAAGATAAGATATACCCAAGAACCCACAATAGACAAAAACTAATAGGAAAGGGTAGCAACTTAGTTTAGTAACAAACAAATAAGTACAGGACGCAAGTTTAAGAACTACAAGTTCAGGGAATAAATAAGGACGTCAGCAATTCCAGATAAACATAGTGTTCAGCCTAAAGATCAAAAAGTTAATACCAGGATTAAAAAGTAAGACAACTACAAGGATCTAGCTACAAGACATAGAAAACAAGAAACTATAGATAAGTTTAGGACAAGAATTATCATATAGCAAGAGCAAAAGCTAGACAAGAGATCAGTTATACCAGGTTATATAAGGGACAGAGCACCCATACAAAGAGTTACTAATAGGCCGAGTGCAGGGACACTAAGGGCAAAGTGGTTAGATAAACTAGAACAAGAAGAGGATCTAGATATCCCCACTAGGTTCGAAAAAAGACATACTAAAGAATGTTATAATATAGCGATAACAAGATACTTTCTAACGGATAGACCATATACACTAAACCAGTTATATGGAAAGTGGTATAGGCAACAACACAATAATAAATAGGAAGACTTTTATATATAGCTAGACGAAAAAGTTGTCCAAGACCAACCTATTACGGAAAAACGCATAAGTCACATCAAAGGAGCATTAATTATAACGTTAAGAAACCTAGAAGAGAGGTCCAGGGACTAAAGAAGCGAGCGATAAATCTTAGTACCCGCAGCAGAAATACCAGTAGTCAGGTTAACTAGGTATAGGTTTAAACTTAAAGACAAAGACAAACTAAGAGTTAACCCAAAACATGCAGCGTATTATATACTATCGTGGATAGCTTGTGTGGATAACACATATAACATATATAGAGCACCTAAAGATAAGAACTGGAAGTACCTATTAAGGATATATTAGGCACCAGAGGAAAAGCAGTTCAGAAACGCCAAGTATATACATAGTTAGCACCCAGTAGAAGTACAAGGTTAAGGGGACTTAACACTTTAACCAGAAAGATTCCTTACAGAAGAATGCCTAGATAAATAACAGTAGTGGAAGTGCCTAGAGAACACTTATCTATAGCATATAGAGGAAAAGAAATAAACTAAGTATTAGCCAAAGTTAGACTAAGTATAGGCAGGATCAAGCAGCTAATAGTTAGAAAAAGGGGAGGCGCACAGAACTAAAGGGAACTAGTATTAGAGCCTTAAACCCTTAAAGGAATTTAAAAACAATACCTAAATTTAAGAGCTAAGTAGCAAGATTAGCAGTTTAAAGCGTTAGTAGATAGTAGAGCAACTAGGAACCATATATCACCAAAGGCAGTAGAAAGAATAAGGTTACTATATAGACAAAAGGAACACCTATATCTACTTACAATAATTTCAGGAGATCAGATAGCCTATAGAGGAGGCATTATCAATCTTAAAACAGGACCTATTCAGATAACTATTAAAGAGAAACCAGTTAGAATATCTTTTAATATCCTACCATTAGGACAGGACAAGGCGATACTAGGAATACCTTAGTTACAAAAGTATAATCTAAAGATTAATTAGGTTATAGGTCAAGTTGATATTAAGAATACATAACAATATAAAGTACAACAGCAAACCAAGTTGGTATAGTACTAAGTCAAAGCGATATATAAAGAGACTAAGCGAGGCTTAAGTCATGTACTAAAAAGATACCATAGGTATAGAAAAAAGTTATAGTCATTAGAAAGTAAGAAGCTGTTAAAGTATGCAGCTTAGGACTATAAGATAGAATTAAAAAAAGAAATAAGTCTAAAGTTCTTTTTAATCTATAAGCTTACTAAAACAGAGTTAGTAGCGCTTAAGGAGTTTATCCAGGAGAACTTATAAAAGGGATATATTAGACTATTACAGTTATTAGCAGGATATCCAGTACTATTTATTCCAAAGAAAAACGGAAAACTTAGGATGTATATAGACTACAGATAGTTAAACAGCATTACTAGGAAGGATAGATATCCTTTACCCTTAATTAGCGAAATCCAAGATAGAATAGGCAACGTAAAGATCTTTATAAAAATAGATCTAAGATAGGCGTACCACTAGATTAGAATTAAGGAAGGCAACAAATAAAAGGCAGCCTTTAGGTTAAAGGAAGGACTATATAAGCCATTAGTTATGCAATTCAGGCTTATAAACGCACTAGCAACATTCTAAAAGCAAATTAATAGTGTGTTAGGAGAACACCTAGATAAATTTGTTATAGCATACCTTAACAACATTATCATCTACTCAAAGAGTAAGGAAGAACACGGAAAACACATTAAGTAGGTCTTAAAGAGACTATAGAAAGAATAGATGCCAGTAGCAATTAAGAAATACAAGTTCTTTACCAGGAAGACCAATTTCATTAAATTCATTATTAAACCAAGCCAACTTAGTATAGATCCAAAAAAGATCAAGGCTATAGTAAATTAGCAAGAACCAAAAAACGTTACACAGTTAAGATCGTTCCTAGGGTTTTGCAATTACTATAGAAGGTTTATAGCGCAATAGTTATAGGACATTAAGCCGTTTACGCAGTTAATAAAAAAAGAAGAACTATAGGCATAGGGAAAGGAGCAACAAGAACTGTTTAAGAGAATTAAGAAGTTATTTACCTAGGAACTAGTACTTAAAATCTATCAACCAGGTCTAAAAACGGTTGTAGAAATAAATGCATCAGACTTTACACTAGGGGCGTACTTCCTATAAAAATATCAAGATAGATAGCACCCAGTGGCATACTATAGTCAAAAGATAACACCACCAGAGTTAAACTATAACATCTACAACAAGGAGTTATTAGGTATAGTTATAGTACTTAAGAAATAGAGAGCATTCTTATAAGGCATAAAGAAACCATTTATGGTTAAGACAGACCATAAGAACCTTATAGGATTCCTAACAACAAAGGAACTCAACCAAAGATAGGTTAAATAGGCGGAAATGCTTACAGAATACTATTTCGAAATTCAGTATACTAAGGGTACAGACAATGCACAAGCAGACGCTCTAAGTAGAAAGGCTAAACTATAGAACAGTAAAAAGCTATTAGGAGCTTTGTTACAAAAGGATCAAAATAGATTAATTAGGTATAATTATCCAAAGATTACAGCAACTAAGGAAAGTTAGATCCATAAATCACCAGAGAATAAGTGGATATAAAAGATTTAAGAAGCACAGGAAAAGGACCCAGACTTAAAGTAATATATAAATAGAGAAGCAACGTATATACCTAAGTCTATCACAGAAGAATTTATTAAGGAATTCTATAAGGGAATAACACAAGGACATAATAGAGCTATAGGCTTAGTATTAAGACTTTAAGAGGAGTATATTATTTAAGGAATCTGGGGACTAGCAAGACAAGTTATAAAGAAATGTCCAGATTGTTAAAAAAACAAACTAACAAGACACAAGCCGTATAGAGGGCTACAACCTATTAAGACACCAGGAAGACCATGGGAGGTTATATTATAGGACTTTATTATTAAGTTACTAAAGTTAAAAGATCCTATTACAGGACAAGATTATAACGTGATCTTAGTAATAATAAATAAGCTAATAAAGTAGGGATACTTTATAGCATACACTAAGGAAATATTAGTAGAAGATGTCGCTAGAATCTATATAAAAGAAGTATTCGCAAAATATAGAGCACCAGACAAGATTATATTAGATAGAGATCCAAGATTTATAGCAGCATTTTAGGAAGTATTTCTGGCAGAACAAGGGGTTTACGCAGCAATATCTATAGTATATTATCCGCAGACGGATAGATAAACAGAAAGACTAAACTAGACACTAGAGCAGTATCTAAGGCATTATATCAATCACACATAGAACAATTAGGTATTATTATTACTAGTTATATAGTTTGCATACAATACAATACCATAAGAAGGAATGGGGACATTACCATTTAAGGCGAATTACGGGTACAAGCCAAGAACATCATTATCGCCACATTAAGCAAAAAAGACAAGTAGCACAGCTAAACAAAGAATAGAGACATTAATAAATCTTCATACAGACCTTAAAGAAACAGCTAAACTAGTATAAAAACAAATAAAAAGGTACTATAATACTAGGAGATCTAAGGGACCAGATCTTAAGGAGGGGGATAAAGTATAGCTACTACACAAAAATTTTAAGAGTTAACAACTAAGCAAGAAGTTAGACCATATTAGACTAGGACCTTTCAAAGTTAAATAAAGAATTTTATTAGTTATATACAAGTTAAACCTACCAGCCAAAATAAAAATCTACTCTATATAGTATATTGCAATGCTAGAGCTAGCACACGGAAATATTAAGCCACTAATCTATAAGGCAGATATGTACAGAGGACAAGAGGAAGATAAATAGTAAGTTTTAAAGATTATCAGTTATAAGGATATAGATAACAAAATATAGTATAAAGTAAAGTAGATAGGCTATAGTAAGACTACCTAGGAACTACTAAGCAACTTAAGGAACGCTATAGGAAAGGTACGGGAGTATTAGAAGAAAGCAGGTTAGGTAATATTAATAAAGAAGGATTGCCAAAAAATAAGTTACCTAAGGGGGACCTAAGAGGAGCAATTGCTGAGCTACTTAAAGTTATTTCCCTTATAGGAGGAGAGCCAATCCTTTTATCACCCAGCTTAGACAAACTCTGTTAAACAAGTTTCCACTCCTTAGAACAAACCTTTTTACGCACCTTCTTAAGACAAAGCAGACGAGCGTAAGCAGAGGCACGAGCTTTAAGGGCATAACGCTCCTCGTCTCTCACCCGCTTAGCGTAAGTATGGTCTTCGTCCTAGAGACGACGAATCTCACCTAAGGCACTAGAGAGCTCAGCGTCAAGTTTCACAGCAGTAGATTAAACACGAGACCCTATAACAAGTTACTTAGGGAACTCAAAGACTGTTAAGAGTCATAGGACGCGTACACTTAGCGTTAGAGATAGAGCGAACATCACAAGATAAACAAACGTTTGCTTTAGTACATTCCGAACAAAAGAAAGGTTGTCAGGCGGCAGGACTCGCCAACGCAATATAGACTAACCCCTCTTTCGCACAACGAGAACATAGAGACGGCATTATCTCACCTAGCAATAGTATGGAGGAAACCGTACGCGCACAATAAAGGGTTAAAGAAGAAGAAGGAGCTTTAGGCATAATAAGCAAGGATATCAACCAGATTAATTAAACAGACATCACACCTTTAGTAGACGACTTGGAGATATTAGGAATCTTCAAGGACAAAGATAAAGAGGAGGGAGATGGTGTTACAGACGCTTTAAGTACGATGTTACGACTACTTGGAGAAGAGTCGCAGGAAGCTAGTTAGTTAATATAGGCACGGTCCAAGATAGATCCGGTGGAACCATATGACAAGGAATGGTAATTGAGGTTATGTAACATAATCTATATAATCTGTGTAATCTATATAATCCGTAGGACGGAGTAGATAGAGCAGACAGAGCAAACAGAGCAAAGGGATTTCTTAGGAGTATGGTTGTGTATTTAAAGGACCATAGTCCCTACCCAGATAGTTCTCTCTTTATAGTAAATCTTAGAATACAATTGGAGTTAATCTATTAGGCAACCACTCCACCAGTTGTTATTACGTTGTCGACTTGTCGTACCTACATACCCAGCCCATTGATAGAACCCACCGTAGTTCCTACTACAAGGTTCCGTTACATTATAGGTTAAAAAGAAATATTACTAGCCTTTAGCGGATACCAAAGCCCCCCTATCACAGTTGTAATAGGAATACTATAAGGATCACCCCTTTTGCCTATACTCTTCCTTTTTTTTATAAGCAACCTACTTGACTCCTTTAAGGAAGGGGCGACCCAGGGGATAGGCTTTATTAACAATATAAACCTAATTATATACAGGCCAACAGCCGAAGAGAATTGCAGAATACTAAAGAAAGCTTATAACACCTATATAGAATGGGCAAGACGATATAGAGTCCAATTCTTACCAGAGAAATACCAGCTAATCTATTTTATAAGAAAACGCAACTAATCTATAAATCTTTAGCACATAATTCGCATCTAAGGCTTTAGGGGTTAACCAGTTTAGGGCCTAAGAGTATTAGGAGTATAGGTAGATAGTAAGCTCCGGTAGAGCGTATATGCGGCGTAAGCGGCCCATAAGGGCTAAGTATAGTATATTACATTATCTAGGATCGTTAATTCTATATGGGGTCCATGCTTCCAGAGGTCACGCCTACTATATACAGCAGTTGTCCGGCCAACTATAATATATAGGTCTAGTATTTGGGCCATTAGAGAATCTAAGAAAGGCCCCCCTAAATTACTCCTTAAACCACTCTAAAAGGTCCAAATAGCCTACCTCTGGAGCATAACAGGCGGATATAAGCGAACGGCTACAGCACTGCTTAAGAAGGAAGCTAATATTCCCCCCCTATAACTATATATTAAAGCCACTACAATGTAAAGGGTGTAAAAGGAACGCAACTCTAATATTATAAAGTATATTAAGACACGCCTAAATAAACTATAGAGGGACCCTAGGGCGCCTTATAGGAGAATAAACCAACAACCCTAAAGTAGGGAAGATATATTAGAGAAACAGGTAAAGAAAGTAGAAGAAGAATAGTGCTGCTTTAGGGCCCAGGCCCATATAGAGGAGAAAGGGAAACGTGTAAGAGGCCAGTAAGGACAATAGTAAGAGAGAGAAAGGAGCTAAAGTAGAGCATAAAAGAACGCTGGGAAACTATCTACCGCAATATAATACTGGCTGGACCAATGCTAGAGAGGCGCGTGGGAGTTAAAGGTATAGAGGCTAACTAAGGCAAGAGGAACCCAAGCTATAGCATGGTTAATGCTATAGGGGGTAAACACTTTAGGGCTCTAAGAAGGCCTAACAAAGGTAGAAAATATAATAGCAACACTCTTAAGAACAGGAATAATAGGACTAAAAGACTGGCTCTACTAGGTAGGTGTCCTAGTAGGTAACCTAAGATGCAAATATAGCTGGCTAAGACAGATACCAAAATATATAATACTGCTATACCCCTTACGCACTAACTGAGAAGTAATACTCTTAGTAGCTAGCATAGAGAACTATAAGACACTGCTCTTAATATAAAAAGGCCTTAAGGCGGTTACCCAGTGGCTTATTAGCCAAAATGTACTAAACCAGTTCTAGGTTGCAAAGGAAATGGCAATAAAGGGTAAGGGGGCGAGCAATGGGCGCCCCCTAATAACTCTATAGTAGTAGAGTAAAGTTTGCGATACTAGCGCGTCCATAGGCTTATTACGGCAGCAGTGGTTCCTAAGGAGGTTAAAAAGTAAGGTAGTAGGAGCACTATAGGTGACTCATAGGCGCCTCGTAGGCGCCTTATAGGCGAGTCCTAAAAGGCGGGGAGATGGATTACGGGGTTTTCTTAAATAGAGTTTTCTCCCTATATGTATATAAGGAGTAGTCCGCATAGGCCCAATAGGAATCCAAATCAGACGTTAAGCAATGAATTATTATTATATTATGTAATTTTATATTTTATTTATATATATATATATATTGGGAATACAGGCAAGTTGCCGTCACGCGAGGCAAGTTGCCGTCACGTAAGGCAAGTTGCCGTCACGTGTCGCCGCGGCACTAGCGTGGCGAGGAGCCTTAAGCTCCTTACCCTTCCTTAAGCAAGAGGAAGAATAGAACAACAATTACTATACTATTTACGAACCGTAGCTACGTGATATTACCTTGTGTTACCTACACTAATTAGTGGTTAACTTTACTGTTATACTATAGAATAGCAAGGTTTCCATTAAGAAGAGATGAGCCACTATACCAGTGCTACTCGTGCTAAAGGAAGCTGTCTTTTAAGGTCAGAACTAGTCCTAAACCTTAAATAGAACTCTTTCACGAATCTAAGGATCTAAAAGGCCAGAACTGGTCCTAAGCCTTTCCAAGATTATAGATTCTTGCGTCTATTACGCAGAATAATACGCTTTATAAGTCTTCGCGATTTAAGGCTAGAACTAGTCCTAAGCCCTATAATCGCAGATTCTTGTCACGAACGCATACCAAATAATAATCCCTACACTAATAACACTTCCCTTCCTCTAAAAACATGGCTACAATTACTCTAAACGACTGGAGAGACTCCTTACCACTAGGGGTAGCTACGTACGCGAAACTCATTAACAAAGACTGGGATGGATTTACCTCCACCTTTAATATAATAACTTATACCGTAAAATAAGTCAATGGCTTTCTTCTATACCATATTCTATTTTACCAAAGTAGACACTACGCCGATATACAACTATGGGAATATTTTAGGGAGGATTTTATGGGATGGACCGTTGACACCTAGGTACTTAGTAATGTTAATATTATTTAGGATTTTTAAGACTTCCTTTAGGAGAATAGAGTATTTGTCCCTATAGATAGGGGCATTATTAGAGACAACATTTAGGAGCAGGTCCTTAATGTAAAGGAAGAGCACAAATGGACTTTATAAGAGATTAAGCACCAAATACGTACTATAAAGAAGTTTAACTCTTAATGGAATCCTAATAATAAATAGCCACAATTAACACCTTTCTATAGTCCCCTATTAGCTACATAAGCATCTCTAGCCTAACCACTAGCTGCTCCGCTAATTCCACTAGCTATTCTAACTGCTGCACTACCAGTTGTCCCAATTGCTGCACTACTAGAGACGCTTAAACCTCCGTAGCAACCTCTATAAGAATCTCCGCAGCAATCTCAGCAGTAAGCTCTATAAGAACCACCATAGATAACCTTAGGCTATTAAACACCTTAAGTTTCTTAGGCTGCCGTATCTTAACCCATACCTTAAGCTCCATCCTATTAGAGATTCTTAACCTCGTTTAACTTAAGCGCCGAGACGTTTCTTCTAACCCCTACCGCAACTAGACAACCGGCATAACAAGCCAGATCTATAAATAATATCCTAACCTACTAGTAGCAAGCTTAATAAGAACCTCTATAGCAACCTCTATAACGACCTCCGCAATAACCTCTGCAACAACCTCTATAACTACTATGTAATAAGCAACCCCACCCGCTATATTAGCAATACAGACAGCAGAATACTTACAATAAAGTTAGATCGCCAGAGGTTTAGCATTAAAAGATTAGATTGCTAGAGGTTTAATATTACAAGAAGCTTAATTACGGCGAATATAATAGTTATAATAACGGCCAGTACTGCACCGATTGCTCCTACGGATGAAGAAGGTATAGATAAGGCTGTGGCAGCTATAACAGACGCAGAGGCTCTGGCTACTACGGAGGAGGCTCTTATAGAGGATCTAGTAGAGGATTTCCTACTAAAGGAAAAGCTTAATTTAACAACACCATTACTCTTTAATAGATGCATCCTTTCCCTAAATAAGGATTCTATTGCTTTACGCCAGAAGGGTTAAGGCAAGAAGATTAACGTTATTAACGCTAATTCTCTAAAGCAAGGATACGTGGAGTAACGCGCTTGTGGAGCCTATATTGCTTCTATTTATTAACCCAAGGCTTCCTTTAATCTCTCTATTGCCGCTTAACACTAGGAACTAACTAAAGATAACATTCTTACCCTAAATAAGCGTCTTTCCTGGCAAATAAACCATCTTAATTGGGGACTACTCTATATGCCTATTAATCTTCCCACCGCCAAGCTCTTTATATTTATTAATAGGTCGTTTATAAATAATAAAGATTTTAGCTTCTAGCTGGGATATAAGATTATTATCGCGAATAAGTCTACTAGAGAAAATAACTTCATAATCCATAGCAATTTTATCTATTGGAGCTTAACTAAGAGTAAGTATATCACTTAAAGCGTTCTAGCGTTAGAGATATATAGAATAGTTAGCGGAGTTAATATAGCAATCGCAATTAGAACTACCCTAAAGATAATTATAGATCGACTCAAACTTCCTATTATCCCTATAATCGTGTGTACCGACTTATATTCCCTCTATAAGTGTTTAGTTAAGCTTGGTACCATAAAGGAGAAGCGCCTTATAATTAACATTATAGCACTTTAGTAATCCTACAAACGGCAAGAACTCTTTAAGATTTAATAGATTAACGGTTAAGATAACCAAGTAGACGTAATAATAAAGGCAAACCCAAATAAGGCTCTAGAAACGGTTGTTAATATAAACACTCTACATATATAAGTTAAAGGTTAGGTTAAAAGGGAGTAGAAGTATAACATTCTATAGACCCTAACTCAAACCAGCCAATTAGGATTTTCTATCCCCAGGATAGAAAATTGCTATTAGCTCGCTTACTACTAGCGCCTTAGCGGCCCTCCTAATAAGATATCTACCTATAACTCCTAAGTAAGAAAGCACCACGTGCTAAGAGGCAAATTTTAGGACAGCGAGACTTATATTACAATAGCAATAGTAAGTAAGGAGGATTAATATTTATTACGCTAGTCGAGCGGTATATATATATATAGATAGTAACCGCAAAAGAAGAGTTGCTAGTGTTGGGAATATAGGCAAGTTGCCGTCACGTGTCGCCACGGCACTAGCGTGGCGAGGAGCCTTAAGCTCCTCACCCTTCCTTAAGTAGGAGGAAGAATAGAATAATAATTATCATACTATCTACGAACCGTAGTTACGTGATATCACCTTGTGTTACCTACAATATATATATATATATTATTTAAAGGTTTAATAATTTTTTATATTTAAATAAATACTTTAAAAAATAAAAAATATACTATTATAATAGCTTAAAGTTAATATATTTATTATAAAATAATATAATTTAAAATGCTTTTTTTACTATATAATTATACTATTTTTAAAATTTAAATAATAATTAATTTATAATTAAATTATTAGAATTATAAAATATATAAAGGGAGTTATTAAAAAGAGCTAAAGTTAGTAAATTTTAATAGATATTATAATTTAACTAATAACTTTTATTTTTGCTACCTAATGTGTTATAAATACGTTCTAAAGTGGTATAGAACCCTATTAAAAGTTAAGTCCAAACTCTATCTATAAGATTCTATTTATAATGTGTTATAAATATATTATAAATTAGATTCTAGGTTATTTATTAAAACATAGCCGCCGTAATATCCTCCTCTATAAGTCTAGTAGGTTTAGTAGGTTTTCTCTTTATAGCCTTTAAACCTTTTAAACTAGACTTCTTTAAATACTTTTTAGAAGTCTTAGTAGGAGCTAGAGTAGCAGAAGCCGGAGTAGTAAGAGCCTTAGTATTATCTAAACTATTATTAAGGAAGTACCTTTAATTAAGATAACCCTTATACAAGCAAGCTATAATAAATTTAGAATATATTTTTAACCGGTTTAAAACAGGTTCTAAATTAACTTATAAGTAGAAGTTGTGTCTAAATACTTAGTATATAGAACCTCAGCACCCAATTCCTTAAGCAGAGTAACCATTCTTAGAAATTTATACTAGGAACTTAATTAGAATATATTATAAATATATTAGGAATATCTTATATCGCCTTTTTAAGGCCCACTCTTAAATCTAATGGGTATAACTTTCTCTTAAACGGGAGCCGTTAATTATGGGGTAGTAGTCCTAAAAGGATAGCTAGGGGAAGCTAGGGTAGAGGTATAGGGGGGTTAGGCGGTAGTAGAGCGGCCTAGACTACTAGGATTATATTTAAAAGCGGTTCCTATTTCGTTTTAATTATATATAGCCATAATAGCGGAATAGAAGGCTATAATGGGTTAATAACTAGTTATAAATAGGTTAAGAACACGTTTAGAATACATACCTATTACTTCTTCCTGCCTCTTAATAGAAGGAGCCCCTTCTTTTCTAATGTTTCTAGTTCTAAGGCTATGCTTCTTTATATAGTTTCTAAGGGTGCCATAATCTTTAACCTTCTTCTAAACGCGTTATAAATATATTAGCAATGTATTATAAACCTAATATATTTATCTACTTACTCTACACAGTACTGGATTCTCTAGATTAGGCAAGATATTATACTAATAGAAAACCTCCCCTATAGTTAAATCCACCTTATTACTATGCTAGTATTACATTAGGAACGTATTCTAAATATAGTTAGAACTATTTACTATAATAAAAGCATCCACGCCCTTAAGGAGCCTTTTTATTTTTAGGTAGGCTTTATAGGCGGCCTAAACTATTAGAATACGTTTAGAATGGGTTACAGATAGCTTACACAGCTCTTTAGGGTAGTAGCCATTGTATTTTGAATTGGTTTTGAATTAATTTTTAATGGATCTGTGATGGCAGGTAAGGTGGAAGGTGAGGTGGAAGGTAAGGTTAAAGTTTGACAGGGAAAGTTAAATATGGTGTGGTAGGCGGAGGTTTCGCCTACCGGGCCGACATTTTAGCGTGGCCTGACCGACCTGTACGTACCCGTAACACCGAAGTCCGTCAAAGACCGCATGCGTACGTGCGCACGCATTTATTACCAAAACCCCTGACTGTTTAATTATACGATTCTCTTGTTATTCCTTTCTCTTCCTTACGCAACGTCTTGTTCTCTGCAAGAGCTATATACCCTTAAATTTAGATAGAATTTATATCATTCCTTTAAATCTTCCCCAAAGCCTCTTTGCGCCCTTATACGTACCATGCTTCTATATAATTATAGGTTGCTGTTAAATGTTATTTGCCTAACCTCTAGCTTCTTACTGCTCTATATATATATACGCGCCGCCTATAGTTCTCTTGCTTATAGCCAACAACTAGTTACCTTTTACTCCCTATTTTTTTGCGTCTAATAGCGCGCTTAGCCAAGTATTAGGTAGGGGTGCACCAAGCCCCTATAGCCAGCACCCTCGCTACCGACGTAGTAGACTATGCTAGGTGGATTAAGGTGTAAAGGGGGTTGGATAAAAGGCTCGTTATAAGCCTTCTGCCCGTGATGTGTATACGGTTTAGCTACGTATAGGTGCTATACGGTATATCGCCATACCGCATAAGAAGAAGAGGGTTGCTGCCGTAGGTAGGATGCCGTAATTTGAGTGTACTAGACTTATACGTGAAGACGTAGTTAATAGTTGTGTGTAGGCCTCTACTGGGGCTCACCCTCCCAGCAGAAATTTTTTTCGCATTACCACTACGTCGCAGCGCTGGCGCCGCGTAGCCGTACGCACGTCTCTGCGTTTGCTCTAGTAGTCTATGGGCACGATCCTAATGGAATGCCGATAGTAGCTGCTAGGTTCCTGGGCTCTACCGCGTAGAGGTACAGAGGCCGATTTTATAAAGCCTTTATATATATAGAATTAGTAAGGTCTTTATAGAGCTAGTTAAAGTTAAAATACGCAATTTAAAAAATTTATTTCTTACTAAAGCGATGTCTATAAACTCTTAGACACTTTATAAAAGATTTTATTAGGTAATAGGGATATATAGGGGGCTGAAATTAGTGCGCTGTTTTAATTGGTCTAGGAGTTAGCAGGAGTTAGGGCGCTATTCCAATTAGCTTAGAAGTCTGCAGGAGTTTTAGAGGGTCTTACGTCTTAGCTACCTAGTTAGGCCAGCTACCTTGTTAAGCTACCTACCAAAATTTACTAACTCTAATCTTTTATAACTCCACTTCTATTATAGATATTTAGCTAAAAATTTTAAATATAGGCCTTCTAAAATATAAATAATTAAATTATAATATACTAAAAATTAAAATTATTATATTAGCTTAAATATATATATATTTAGTGTTATGTTATATATAAACTATATAAAAGGGAGCGCTTGCTATACCTAGCCCAAGAGATTAAACCATCTAAAAGAACCCTAAAAAACACCTAGAGGATCCCCCTAAGATATATATATCGTAGGGAAGGTATATATTAAACGACAGTGGTACGCACTCGTGTATAACCACTAAAACTATACCTAATAATGGCTCCCCATAATAAGAAGGATAGGTAAATACTATACTATAAAGTGGAAAGACCTCTATTAAAAAGGCATCTAATAAAATATAAAGCCTATTAGATACGTCTAATATCTAGAACTATAGGGGAGTAACTGTCGGGAATAAGGCAAGCGGTCGTCACGTGACGCCGCGGCACTAGCGTGGCGAGGAGTCTTAGGCTCCTCACCCTTCCTCATTCCAAGAGGAGAGAAAATACAACAATAACATCATACTAGCTACAAACTGTAACTACGTGATATTACCTTGTATTACCAACACTGATTAGTAGTTAACTTCACTGTTATACTATAGAACAGCTAGGTATTCCACTAAGAAGAGACGAGCTACTGTACTAGTGCTACTTATGCTAGAGGAAGCTGTCTTTTAAGGTCAGAACTGGTCCTAAACCTTAAATAGAACTCTTCCACAAATCTAAGGATTTAAAGGCCAGAACTGGTCCTAAGCCTTTCCTAGATTACAGATTTTTGTGTCTATTACATAAAACAACACACTTTATAAGTCTTTGTAATTTAAGGCTAAAACCGGTCCTAAGCCCCATAATTATAAATATATGTTACGAACGCGTACTAAACAATAAACGCGTACTAAACAATAAACGCGTACTAAACAACAATCCCTACACTAATAACACTTCCCTCCCTCTAAAAACATGGCTACGCCTACCTTAAATAACTGGGAAGACTCCTTACCACTAGGGGTAGCTTTACACGCGAAACTTATTAATAAAAATTAGGACGAATTTACCTTTAATATAATAACTTGTACTATAAAACAAGTTAATAGCTTTCTCCTACACCATATTATATTCTACTGAAGTAGATACTATACTAATCTACAGCTATAGGAATATTTTAGGGAGGATTTCATAGGATGGACCGCTAACACCTGGGTACTTAGCAATGTTAATATTATTTGGGATTTTTAAGACTTCCTTTATAGGAATGGGGTATATATTACTAAAAACGGCAACCTAATTACTAGTAATATCTAGGCCGTTATTATTGGTATAGAGGAACTAGTATAGACGGAAGCTAAGATTATACATTAACTATAGAAACCCAGAACCAACCTATATTCTTTAAAAGGTAACTTTAATTCAGAACGAAACCCCTAGAATGCTACTATCCTACCTAAAGGTGCTCTCCTACCTAGAGGTACTCTTCTACCTAGAGGTACTCTTCCTCCACCTCTACTGCCTCTAGCTCCTCTACCCTAGCTAACCAGTAAGCCTCTATTATAAGAAGTCACAAACCTAATAAAGGTATATTTGGATAAGGAGAAGAAGTTTAAAGGAGAATTGTATAATATACTCGGAATAAAACTACAGGTCTTTTATAACTGCTATAGCAAGGTTAGAATCCAATACCACTAGTTTTATTATGCTTTTTTAGTTATATTAAAGGGACAGGCGGCAACATTTTATTATAACTATATTGTGGGTAGAAACTATAGCTTTAATATAATGCTTTAGCTTACTAGAGCCCACTTTAAGACTAATAAGAATTGCTAGCTTTATATATCTAAATGGCGGGAGACTATATTTTAAAGAGTTATCGCTTCTAACTTAATAAAGACTTATTTAGAGTGCCTTTAACTACTCTTTAATAAACTCCAGAAAATCTAATATAGTTTTACTAAAACTTACTAAAATAAGAACAGCCTAAGGGACTAGGTTATTTTAGCATGCTATGGCGTTCCTAAGTGCAACTTAGCGCTATATAAACCTGCGGATACGTTTAAAGAAGTATATACTAAGCTATGCTCCGCCGTAGGTACTATAATGAAAATATAAGAATCTTAATAGTTCTATACTGAAAACCCTACCCAACTAAGTATTCCTAATTAATATAATTATAACTGGATTAACCATATATATGGTGGCCGTGGTAGGGAATACGGCAAAGGGTATAATTAACATTAACTATAAGGCAATCATAGAGGTCCTTGTAGAGGTTTATTTTAAAGTAATTACTAGAAGAAGTGCTACGTTTATAAGAAGCCAAATTACTAGTTAACTAGACACTCCCTTAATAAGCGAAAGGAGGCATATAATAAGTTCCGTTAGAGTGCAAAAAATGTTAGAAATTATAAGGTCACTATGGCCTACTTCTAAAGCTTTCTAGTTTAATATAAAGGCGTAAAAGACCTTAAGGGTAAGGTTAATAAGACTAAACAGCTCCTTATAGATATGGAAATTAAGGACTACTCTCCTAACCAATACTTTACTAAGTATAGTAAGGTAGATAGCACACAAACTATTACTGTTCTTAATAACTAATCTACGCTCCATTCTATTATAAAGTCAGATATCTTTAATAAGCCAAAGGAAAGCTCCGCGTTCTCCTTTAATAACAGATACTTGGCAAACGTCTTCCATAGTATTATACCAGATACTGGAGCCGCAGGAGTATCTATAGTAGGAGAACCTTAAGTTTAAGCCCTTTAACAGCTTAATAGCTCTGTTTAGATTAACTATTTAACGGCAGGCCAACATATGATTCGTTTTAGCAAGGGTACTGCAACCTCTCTTAGCACAATTAGGGTCTAAACCCCCTTAGGGTATATCACCTTCCATATTATTCCTATAAACACTCCGTTTCTATTTTACATTAAAGATATAGATAAATTAGGCGTTAGGCTTAATAACCTTAAGAATGTACTTATTTAGGGAGATAATTAGGTGCCTATTATGCGCAAGTAGGGTTACCCCTAGTTGCTCCTTTATTAACTAGAAAAGAGTGTTACTTAGAGCCACTTAACTAAGTTAGAATTATGCCAACTACACCGTTGTTTTGGCTACCTATCTGTTTACTAATTACTTAAGGTTCTTCAGCAAGCAGGCCATAAAGTTAAGGTTAAGGCAATTAAGCACCTTATAAAGTACTGCTATTACTGCCAAATAAACTAAAAGTCCCCTAGCCGATTTAAGTTCACCCTTAAAGATAACTACGACTTTAACTTCTATATTATTGTTAATATTATGTATTTTAGCGGCAAGCTAGTACTCTAAGTTATTAACTTCTTAACCTCCTTCTAAGCCGCATGTTTCTTAAAGGATATATTAGCTAGGAATGTATAGGATACCCTTTAATTGTGCTAGATTAATATCTACCTAGGACCCCTTAATTAAATCGTCCATAATATAGGAAAGAACTTCTTATCTATAGAGTTTCAACAATAGATAAAGGCAATGGCAATTAAGGTTAAGGAAGTCCCTATTAAGGCATATAATAGTATTAAAAAAGTGGAGCAATATTACGCGCTATTACGGCACGTATATAAGATTATCTCTTTAGAACTAGAGGACGCTAGCAAAGAACTTACCTTGCGAATAGCTGTTAAAGCCGTTAATAATTCCGCTGGCCTAGATGGACTTATACCCATATTGCTAGTCTTTGGCGCCTACCCTTAAATAACTAATAATTCTCCACTATCTCCTTCTATTATGTAATAAGCTAAGGCTATTCGCAAGGCAATAAAGGAGGTATAACGTCTCTACGCCATACGCTAGGTTAATAACGCACTAGGAATAAGAAATGGCCTAAACACCTTAACTATACTTAATCTGCCACTCTAGTCTAAGGTACGCGTATGGCGTAAAAAGGGAGGGTAGTTAGGCCCACATTAACTTATTGTAATTAATGGTTAAACTTGTACTATTTAGATACCTTACGGACCCACTTAATTCCAATTAACTATTATTAAGCCTTACTATAAAGATAACAGTTCTAGGCCTTTATAGGATGCCCTAGAGAAGAACCACAATTAATATGCTTTAGAAGGTGACTATAATTCTAATACAATTATAGTAGAGGTTCTGCAACTATAACGCGGCAGAGGTCGCCTAAAGGGATTATAAAATCACTAACATCTTGTTAATTTTAAAGAGTAATTTGTTACCGCCATTAAGAATAGAGTTGAGTTATTAATGGCCTTTATAACAGCTAAGGAGAAGGCTGACTTTAAGCTCGCAAAACAGCTCTAAAAAAAAGGTTGTATTATAACCCCTAGAGCTCCTTTCTAAGCATCCGACAAGCAGGAGATCGATAGTCTTATTATAAGAGGAGTCTTTAAATTTAAGAAGTATAACCTTACTAAGTTTAATAGAGTTCATATCTTTAAGTTAAGAATAGTTAATAAGATTAAGGGCAAAGCTACTAACGCCCTATTTAAGAAATTAAGGCTTATTATCTAAGGTTATAACAATAATGGTAAGGAGGTAATTCTTATATAATCTCCTATAATTTAACGAGCTAGTTAGCAAGTTATTATTACGCTAGCTCCCTCCTTAATAAAGAATGGAATGGTGGTTTATTTATAAGATATTATTTAGGCCTACACCCAATTAGAGACGCACCTTTAGCGCTTAATATTGGCATACCTTTTAAAGAAAATTTGTCACTAATATCCCGAAGATACAATTATAGTTGTGCTTAAGCTATTATATAGAATTACAGAGGTAGGAACCTATTGGTAGGCTACCTATAGTAAGCACTACAAAAAGAAGCTTTTAATAATTACTTCTATATTTAACCTATGCTTCCTAATTACAACCACAGGAACTCTATTTGGAATTATTGGCATATAAACTAATAATATAATTATCTTAGGAGACAACCAATTCTTAGCTCTTAAAGAAGATAAGTTAGTAAAGGCAAATCTTATAGTAAAGCCAAAGGAAAAGCTTAATTTAACAATACTATTACTCTTTAATGGATGCACCCTCTCCCTAAACAAGGATTCTATTGCTTTGCGCCATAAGGGTTAAGGCAAGAAAATTAACGTTATTAACGCTAATTCTTTAAAGCAAGGATATATGGAGCAACGTGCTTATAAAGCTTATGTTACTTCTATCTGTTAACCTAAGGCTTTATTTAATCTCTCTATTGCCGCCTAATACCAGGAACTAACTAAGGACAACGTTCTTACCCTAAATAAACATCTTTCCTGGCAAATAAACCATCTTAATTAGGGACTACTTTACGTACCTATTAATCTTCCTACCGCTAAGCTCTTTATATTTATTAATGGATTATTTATAAATAATAAAGATTTTAGCTCCTAGTCAGGATATAAGATTATTATCGCAAACAAATTTACTAGAGAGAATGACTTTATAATCTATAGCAATCTTATCTATTAGAGCTTAACTAAGAGTAAGTATATTACTTAAAGCGTTCTAGCGTTAGAGATATACAGAATAGTTAACAGAGTTAACATGGCAATTACAATTGGAACTACGCTAAAGATAATTATAGATTAACTTAAACTTCCTATTATCCCTATAATTGTATGCATTAATTTATACTCCCTTTATAAGTGCTTGGTTAAGCTTAGTACTATAAAGAAAAAGCGCCTTATAATTAATATTATAGTACTTTATTAATCCTACAAACGGCAAGAACTCTTTAAGATTTAATAGATTAACGGTTAAGACAACCTAGTAGATATAATAATAAAGGCAAACCTAAATAAGGCTCTAGAAACGTTTGTTAATACAAATACTCTATATATATAAGTTAAAGGATAAGTTAAAAGGGAGTAAGAGTATAGTATTCTATAGACCCTAATTTCAACCAGCTAATTAGGATTTTCTATACCCGGCATGGAAAATCGCTATTAACTTGCTTATAACTAGCGCCTTAGCGGCCCTAACATAATATCCACCTATAACTCTAAGTAAGAAAGCACCATGTGCTAAGAGGCAAATTTTAGGATAGCGAGACTTATATTACAATAGCAATAGTAAGTAAGGAGGATTAATATTTGTTACGCTAGTCGAGCAGCATTTGTATATAGATAGCAACCACAAAAGAAGAGTTGCCAGTGTTGGGAATAAGGTAAGCGGTTGTCACGTGACGCCGCGGCACTAGCGTGGCGAGGAGTCTTAGGCTCCTCGCCCTTCCTCATTCCAAGAGGAGAGAAAATACAACAACAACATCATACTAGCTACAAACTGTAACTATATAATATTACCTTGTGTTACCAACAGTAACTATTAGCCATAATGAACTAATACAGCTAGTAAAATAGCTCCGCTAGTTTAGTGACCCTTAGGCGCCTCTCTAGCAATCCCTTAATTAAATCCTCTAATAGCTAAGTAAAATTAAAAATAAATAAAACCCCCCCCTATAAGCGAACCGCACCTAGGCCGCCATAGCTGTACTCCTATAGTATAGGGAACCTGCCCCCCTTAAGACAATAACCGGGTATATAATTATAATATAACTAAATATAGAAAAAGCAGAGAGACTTAGGGGATAATTAGAAACAGAAGTATTTACAAAGATTTATAAAGAGGTCTATTGTAACGGAACCTTGTAGTAGGAACTACGGTGGGTTCTGTTAATAGGCTGGGTATGTAGATACAACAAAAACAACAACGTAATAATAACTGGTGGAGTGGTTGCCTAATAGATTAACTCTAATTGTATTCTAAGATTCACTATAAGGAGAGAACTATCTACGGTAGGGACTGAGGTCCTTTAAATACATAACTATACTCCTAAGAAATCCTCTCTTATACATAAGGTACGTGTTATACGTATTATACGTAGCGTATGCTGCGTACTCCTTGTACACTGCGTACAATGTTATGTGACTTGCTTACTATTCCTTGTTATATAGTTCCACTAGATCCATCCTGGACCGTACCTATATTAACCAACTAGCTTCCGCCGACTCTTCTCTAAGTAGTTGTAATATTGTACTTAAAGTGTCTGTAACACCATCTCCCTCCTCTTTATCTTCGTCCTTAAAGATTCCTAACATCTCTAAGTTGTCCACTAAAGGTGTGATGTCCGTCTAATTAGTCTGGTTGACATCTATACTTATTATGCCTAAAGCTTCTTCTTCTTTGCAAGCTTCTTCTTCTTCGCAAGCGCAGCGCCGTACTCACACCGTGGCCGCTATACTGTCGCTTGGTGAAACAATGCCGTCTCCGTGTTCTTGTTGCGCGAAAGCGGGGTTAGTATGTGTCGCGTTAGTGAGTCCTTTGTCTTAATAACCTTTGTCTTGCTTGGAGTGTACTAAAGTAAACGTTTAATTGTCTTGCGACGTTCGCTCTGTTTTAGACGCTAAGTGTGCGTGTCCTATTACTCTTAATAGTCTTTAAGTTCCCTAAGTAACTTGTTATAGGGTCTTGTGTTTAATCTGCCACTGTAAAACTTAACGGTAAGCTCTTAAGCGCCTTAGACGAGCTCTGTTGTTTGCAGAAAGCGGAGCAGAAGGCTGCAGCTGCTTAACAGCATGCCCTTAAAGCCCGTTTATTGGCCTCTGCCTGTTTTCTTTATCTTAAATATATCCGTAAGAAGGTTCATTTTAAGGAGTAGAAACTGGTTTAATAGGGTTTGTCTAAGCTAGGTAACAAAAGGATTGGCTCTCCTCCTACAAGGGAAATAACTCTAAGTAGCTCGGCAATTGCTCCTCTTAGGTCCCCCTTAGGTGACTCTTTTTTTGGCGATCCTTCTTTATTAATATTGCCTGACCTACTTTCTTCTAATACTCCCATACCTTTCCTATAGCATTCCTTAGGTTACTTAGTGGTTCCTAGGTAGTCTTACTATAGCCTATCTACTTTACTTTATACTATATTTTGTTATCTACATCCTTATAACTAATAATCTTTAAAACTTGCTATTTGTCTTTCTCTTGCCCTCTATATGTGTCTGCCTTGTAGACTAGTGGCTTAACATTTCCGTGTACTAGCTCTAGCATTGCGATATGCTGTATAGGGTAGATTTTCATTTTGGCTAGTAGGTTTAACTTATATATAACTAATGAAATTCTTTGCTTAACTTTAAAAGGTCCTAGTCTAACATAGTCTAACTTCTTACTTAGTCGTCAACTCTTAAAGTTTTTATATAGTAGCCACACTTTATCCCCCTTCTTAAGATCTAGTCCCTTAGATCTCCTAGCATTATAGTACCTTTTTATTTATTCTTATACTAGCTTAGCTGTTTCTTTAAGGTCTATATAAAGATTTATTAATGTCTCCATTCTTTGTTTAGCTGTGCTACTTGTCTTTTTTGCTTAATGTGGCGATAATGATATTCTTAGCTCGTATCTGTAATTCGCCTTAAATGGTGATGTCCCTATTCCTTCTTGCGGTGTTATATTATATGTAAACTGTATAACTAGTAGTAGTGATACCTAATTGTTCTATACGTAATTAATATAATGCCTTAGATATTACTCTAGTATCTAGTTTAGTTTTTCTGTTTGTCCGTCCATCTGCAGATAATATACTGTAGATATTGCTGCGCAAACCCCTTATTCTGCCAGAAACACTTCCTAAAATGCTGCTATAAATCTTAGATCTCTATCTGATATAATCTTATCTAGTGCTCCATATTTTATAAACACTTCTTTTATATAGATTCTAGCGACATCTTCTGCTAATATCTCCTTAGTGCATACTATAAAGTATCCCTACTTTATTAGCTTATCCACTATTACTAAAATCGCGTTATAATCTTGTCCTATAATAGGATCTCTTAACTTTAGTAACTTAACAATAAAGTCCTATAATATAACCTCCTATAGTCTTCCTGGTGTCTTAACAGGTTGTAGCCCTTTATATGGCTTATGCCTTATCAGTTTATTCCTTTGGTAATCTAGACATTCCTTTATAACTTATCTTGCTAGTCCCCAGATTCCTTAAATAATATACTCCTCTTAAAGTCTTGACACTAAGCCTATAGCTCCATTATGTCCTTATATTATCCCCTTATGGAATTCCTTAACAAATTCTTCTGTAATAGACTTAGGCATATATATTGCCTCTCTGTTTTCGTATTGCTTTAAGTCTAAATCCTCTTCCTATACTTCTTAGATCTTTTATATTTAATTACTCTCTAGTGATTTATGGATCTGACTTTCCTTAGTTGCTGTAATCTTTAGATAATTATACCTAATTAATCCATCTTAATCCTTTCGCAATAAAGCTCCTGATAGCTTTTTATTACTTTATAGTTTAGCCTTTCTGCTTAGAGCGTCTGCTCGTGCATTATCTGTACCCTTAGTATGCTGAATTTCAAAATAGTATTCTATAAGCATTTCCGCCCATCTAACCTGTCTTTGGTTGAGTTCCTTTATCATTAGGAATCCTATAAGGTTCTTATAGTCCGTCTTAACTATAAATAGTTTTTCTGTACCTTGTAAGAATACTCTCTATTTCTTAAGTACTGCAACTATACCTAACAACTCTTTGTTGTAGATGTTATAGTTCAACTCTAGTGGTGTTATCTTCCAACTATAGTATGCCACTAGGTGCCATCTATCTTAATGTTTCTATAGGAAGTACGCTTTTAGTGCAAAGTCTAATATATCTATTTTTATAACCGTCTCTAGACCTAGTTAATAGATCTTAAGAACTGGCTCCTAGGTAAACAACTCTTTAACTTTCTTAAACAGTTCTTGTTGTTCCTTTCCCTATGCCCACAGTTCTTCTTTCTTTATTAACCGCGTAAACGGCTTAATGTTCTGTGACTATTACGCTATAAACCTTCTGCAGTAATTGTAAAACCCTAGGAACGATCTCAACTATATAACGTTCTCTAGTTCTTGCCAATTTACTATAGCCTTGATCTTCTTTGGATCTATACTAAGTTAGCTTAGTTTAATAATAAATCCAATAAAATCGGTCTTCTGGGTAAAGAACTCGTATTTCTTAATTACTACTGGCATTTATTCTTCTTATAGTCTCTTTAAGACCTACTTAATATGCTCTCTATACTCTTCCTCGTTCTCTAAGTAGATAATAATATTATTGAGGTATGCTATAACAAATTCATCTAGGTGTTCTCCTAATATACTATTAATTTACTTCTAGAACGTTGCTAGCGCGTTTATAAGCCCGAATTGTATAACTAATGGCTTATATAGTCCTTCCTTTAACCTAAAGGCTGCCTTCTATTTGTCACCTTCCTTAATTCTGATCTAGTAGTATACCTACCTTAGATCTATCTTTGTAAAGATCTTTGCGTTGCCTATCTAGTCTTGGATTTTACTAATTAAGGGTAAAGGATATCTATCCTTCCTAGTAATGCTGTTTAACTGTCTGTAGTCTATACACATCCTAAGTTTTCCGTTTTTCTTTAGAATGAACAGTACTGGATATCCTGCTAATAACTATAACGGTCTAATATATCCCTTTTATAAGTTCTCCTAGATAAACTCCTTAAGCGCTACTAACTCTATTTCAGTAAGCTTGTAGATTAGAAAGAACTTTAGACTTATTCCTTCTTCTAATTCTATCTTATAGTCCTAAGCTGTATACTCTAACAGCTTCTCACTTTCTAGTAACTATAACTTTTTTCTATACTTATAGTATCTCTTTGGTACATAACTTAAGCCTCACTTAGTCTCTTTGTATATTGCTCTGACTTAGTACTATACCAACTTGGTTTGCTGTCGCACTTTGCGTTATTATATATCCTTAATATCAACTTAACCTGTAACCTAATTAATCTTTAGATTGTACTCCTATAACTAAGGTATTCCTAGTATTACCTTATCCTATCCCAACAGTAGGATATTAAAAGACATTCTGACTGGTCTCCCTTTAATAGTTATCTAAATAGGTCCTGTTTTAAGATTGATGATGCCTCCTCTATAGGCTATCTAATCTCCTGAAATTATTATAAGTGGATACAGGTGTTCCTTCTATCTATATAGTAACCCTATTCTTTTCACTGCCTTTAGTAATATATGGTTCCTTATTACTCCACTGTCTACTAATACTTTAAACTACTAATCTTGCCACTTAGCTCTTAAATTCAGGTGCTGTCCTTAAATTTCTTTAAGGGTCTAAGGCTCTAACACTAGTTCCCTCTAGTCCTATACACCTCCCCTTTTCCTAACTATTAGCTGCTAGATCCTACCTATACTTAGTCCAACTTTAGCCAATACTTAGTTTATTTCTTTTCCTCTATATGCTATGAACAAGTGTTCTCTAGGCACTCCCACCACTATTATCTATCTAGGCATTCTTCCATAAGGAATCTTCCTGGTTAAAGTGTTAAGTCTCCTTAACCTTGTACTTCTACTAGGTGCCAACTATATATATACTTAGCGTTTCTGAACCGTTTTTCCTCTGGTGCCCAATATATTCTTACTAGGTATTTCCGGTTCTTATCTTTTGGTGCTCTATGCATATTGCACGTGTTATTTATACAAGCTATCCACAATAGTATATAATACGCTGCATGTTTTGGGTTAACTCTTAGTTCGTCTTTGTCCTTAAGTTTAAACCTATACCTAGTTAACCTAACCACTAGTATCTCTACTACAGGTATTAAGATTTGTCACTTACTTCTCCAGTCCCTAGACCTCTCTTCTAGGTTCCTTAACGTTATAATTAATACTCCTTTAATGTAACTTATGCGTTTCTCCATAATGGGTTAGTCTTAGACAACTTTTTTATCTAGCCATATATAAAAATCTTCCCATTTATTGTTGTGTTGTTGCCTATACCACTTTCTATATAGCTGGTTTAGTATATATGGTCTATCCGTTAGAAAGTACCTTATTATTGCTATATCGTAACATCCTTTAGTATGTCTTTCTTTAAACCTAGTTAGGATATCTAGATCCTCTTCTTGTTCCAGTTTGTCTAACCATTTTGCCCTAGGTGTCCCTGCACTCGGCCTATTAGTAACTCTTTATATAGGTGCTCTATCCCTTATATAACCTGGCATAGCTAATCTCTTGTCTAGCTTTTGCTCTTGCTATATAATAATTCTTGTCCTAAACTCATCTATAGTTTCTTATTTTCTATGTCTTGCAGCTAAATCCTTATAGTTATCTTGCTTTTTAATCCTAGTATTAACTATTTAATCTTTAGGCTAAACACTGCGTTTACCTAGAATTGCTAATGTTCTTATTCGTTCCCCGAACTTATAGTTCTTAAACTTATGTCCTATACTCATTCGTTTGTTACTGAACTAAGTTACTGCCCTTTCCTATCGGTTTTCATCTATCATGGGTTCTTAGGTGTGTCTCATCTCATCTTAAAAGTCTTAAGCTTCTTATATCTCTTCTTAAGAATCTTAAGCCTATGGCCTTTTGCCTTTATTAAGTAATAAGCTAGCACTAGCAGTCGTCTACTTGCTTAGTTTCTTTTAAATATTACTCCTATCATCTTATAAAGCGATAGAAATTGTATCTAATAGTATTATAACATCTGTTACTGAACCTCATTTGGTAATAGTCTCAGTCTCTACTTTTATTACGTTATTAAGGTTTAAGTACTCCTAGTTAGCCTCCTTTTTGTCCTTATTGCTATTAATTAATAAGTACTCTAACTCCATTATTATTACTGCTAATCTATATCCGTATATTACTGTAACATCTTAATCTAGCTTATAGAGTTAATCTTATTCTTTATCTAACTCTCTAGTTCCTTAGAGTCCTTTTAACTCTGGCTCCTATAGCTAATAGCTTACGCTATACTTAGCGTCCTTATAAATTCAGTATGCGTTGTTATAACAATACGCAAAACTGTTAATTAAATACTCTTTTATTCCTTACAGTGCACTGTTGTCCCTTTATACATATATACCGTCTACTAGTTTAGTTCCCTTTACCGCATAGTTGCTCTAACCACCTCTATAGTCTTTAGCAAAATAACCCTATTTTCCACAATTTATGCAAGCTCCATCTTTAAACCATCTTTCTTGCTATAGAGTCCGCTTAAACGTCTTCTGCTACTAAGATCCCTAGTTTAGCCTCTACTCCTAAGTCCTTTAATTACTTAATCCTTAACCTCTAGGTTTCTATAGTTTCTTTTCCCACCTTTAGGTTTCTTTAGTACCACTTAGGTCCATTAGCTCTGCGCCATTCCATAGTTTTTAACTCTACATCTGTTGTTGCGTACTCTGCGCCTTATACAACTATAGAACTCTATCTTACCCTCTTTTAGCTTGTTCCCTTTAATAGATTTGGTTATTAATCTTTATTAACTAATCTATTAACTCTCTTAGAGTATCTATATCTTCCATTAGGATAATTACATCCTGGACTTTAGCCTTAAGTCCCTATTTATACTGTGCCATAAGCGCCCTATTATTCCACTTAACCTATATAGCTAGTGTTTAAAACTGTGTTATATACTTAATAGTTAAAGTGCGTTATACTAAGTTCTAAAGCTTTTATTCTGCTATGGTTGTAGCTTCCAGGTCTCTAAACATCTGCGTTAATTACTCTACAAACCCATTCCAACTGGCAAATATATATCGTATATCTTAGTTAGTAGTTGTTATGCCATTAGCCTATATTTCCGTAAAATATAGCTTAAACTACTTAAGTGCCCTTCCCGTCAGGAACAATCCTACATAGGCTACTTGGTCCAATAATGTTGCTAACTTCGCTCCTTCCTATACTACCTTAAAGTGCATTTGCGTAAGAAATCCCTTAAGCTTTAACTTCTCTCCTAAGAATTATTTAATTAAAGGTAACTTAATCTTTACTACTCTAATTCCATTAATGCGTTCTTTAAGTATTCTATTATTATCTTATAAGTAATTAACTATTTCCTATAACTAACCTCGCGTAACCACTTGAGAATCCCTATTGTCTATACTGGTATTACCTGGTCCTGAGGTTGTGGCTGCCGTTAATGCCGTCGTAACTAGTGCTGCTCTAGGTGGCATGTTATTTAAGTTTGTTCCAATACTATAACCTTAGTAGTGAATGTGTAACAGAACCTTATAGCAGGAACTATGGTGGGTTCTGTTAATAGGCTAGGTATATAGGTATAACAAAAACAATAACATAATAATAACTGGTGGAGTGGTTGCCCAACAGATTAACTCCAATTATATTCTAAGATTCACTATAAGGAGAGAACTATCTACGGTAGGGACTGAGGTCCTTTAAATACACAACTATACTCCTAAGAAATCCTCTCTTGTATGTAAGGTATATGTTATACGTGTTATACATGGCGTATACTACGTACTCCTCGTACACTGCGTACAACGTCATGTGACTCGCTTACCATTCCTCGTCACATGGTTCCACTGGATCCATCCTAGACCGTGCCTATATCAACCAACTAGCTTCCGCCGACTCTTCTCCAAGTAGTCGTAACATCGTACTTAAAGCGTCCGTAACATCTATAATACTGTTATAGTCCGTTACCTTAGGAGCAAAGATATTAGAGTTACCCTAAAGGATTAATAGGTAAAGAAACGGGCTATAAGAGTAGGCAATAGGTTAGAAGAACGCATTAGCATAAAAGTACTTTATAAAGATTACCTAGTTAAAGTACTGGCGGTTCTTATAAGCCTTAGGGTAGAAAAGGGCCGCCAGGCAGATAATATAGCAACTATATAGAAGATAGTAAAACAAATGGAACACCTTATACTAGGACTTGTAATTACCCGGATCTAATAGAGAGCTCTAATAGGAAAATGTAAACTAAGCATATAATAAAAATAATAAGAGGGTATAGGGGTTGCTAAAGACTTGCTAGGGAGACGCCAGGCGCACGTATGGCTTCCTTATTATTAGTGTACTTATACTAGGAATATAAAAACTTCTTATCTAAAAAGGGATAATTATAAATAGTCTTATATACAACACAAGGCTCTATAACTATAGACTACGGCTAAAATAATACTATTAATGCGCATAATGGGGATATACCTAATCTATATGCGTAGTACAGGTATGCTGCGGCCACTATATAGGCCCCTATAATATAAGATATTATATAAACCAAGACTAAAAAAAATGCGCAAACTGCTACTGAAGTATATATAAGGTATAGGAGAGAGTAGATTGCATTAAATACAGGAGATAGAAGGTAAGGGCTTAACAGCTGCGGGAATAACTGCACGCTAGGTTATATAAATAGAAACAATAGGTAATAAGCTAAGGGGACGTAGGTGCCTTCCCAGCGTTCCCTACTTTTAATATTAAAGGGCTAAGCTAGCTACCCTAAGCCTTAACGGGCTAGAAGCAATGCCGTATAATATTGCTAGACTAAATAGGGATATAAGGGACATAGGAGATATAAGGGAGAGAACGCCCTGTAAGAAGACCCCTATAGACAGCTATAGCAAGCTTAAGGCCAGGATAATTAAGAATTAGACTTAACGCGGTAAATATAATATACTTAGCCGGCCTATAAGGGGCTTATAGTTAACCAGTAAGTATAGGGAAAGAACCTAAGATAATAATAAATTCAGATATAAAAGGACTAGTAGGAATATAAGACACGGGAATAGAAAGCTCTATATAAAATAAGTAGCGGCTAGGGAGTAAATATAGGAGATAGAAGTTCTAAATATTTTAGAGAAAGTAGAAATAGAAGAAATAAGGAATAAAGGAGAGTTAAAAAACCCTTACTAGGGGTCCGCTACCTAACCATTATATAGTATAACTGCGGTAATACAAACTACTATCTTATAAGGCCCCTACTAGACAGTCTAGACCTAGAAAAACACCATATCCTTGCTATATAAGAGCTATATTACAATACCTATATAAAATTAATATATTGCCCCTAAGGCTTCTAGCTCCTATATAAACCAAAAGCAGCTATATATATATGCTTTATAATTAGCAAAACTATTAACCTAGCCTTATAGTTATAGCAGGTAGTTAACCTAGATATTATAGTTATAACAATCCAGATATACAGGGGACTGGTATAAATTATTAATGTTTATAACCTAAGGGTTAAAGAGGTACCGCAAATAAAGAATATTATATCAGTAATAAGCCTGCTAGAAACTAAAGGCATAGAGTTTATCCTATTAGGAGATATAAACCTCTACCACCTATAGTAGGGGGGCATCTACATTACTGCTAAATAATAGGTAGAGTGCCTACTAAAGGCTATAGATATTTAGGGCCTTAAACTGGCTACCCCCCTAAAAGCAATTATATGGTAATAAGGCACCGCCAGAAGCATAATTAACCTTATATTTATAGACAACAGCCTATACCAGAGACTTAAAAGGTATACCCCTAAAGAAAAATAGGCACTTACCTTAGACTATATCCCTATCTAGATATAGCTAGATCTAAATATTAAGGCGCATTTAAATGGCAAAAGATATATAATAAGGAAGCTTAAGATTAACAGCTTCCTTAATACAGTTAAGCAACAACTCTAAGACTTAGAAGAAATCCACTTAATACTAAACAAGCGAGGCTTACTAGCTACCCCTAAGGAAATTAACTAAAGACTAAAAAGGATCTAGATAGCGATTAAAAATGGGTTAGGAGAGCACCGCCCAGCCTTATAACCGGGCCCCTACGCGTAATATATATAGTCCGCATAATACGCGGCCCTTATAGCTAGCTAATAATGAGCAAAAAGGAAATATATAAGTAGCTATAATCCTAAAGACGAGAAATAATATAAAGATACAAGAAACTAGTTAAAGAATACCCTAAAGAAAGAAGCAAGGAATAACTAGAGACGGTTTATAAATAAGCATACTTTTAACCCGAGCCTCCTCTATAATAAGGGTCTTTAGGCTATAGCAAAATAAATAAAGAATAAGGCAGAATACCTAGTAAAAGACCTACACTTACCGCCTCTATAAAGGGCAGGGAAATTACAGGCCACTAATAATAATAATAAGAAGGCAAAGATCCTTATAGAAAGGTTCTTCCTCTAACCGGCCCTAGTAGACCTTAGTAATATTACGGGTCAAACACCAGTAACTTGCCTATAGATTAATAGCAATATAATAACAGAAGAAATAGCCAGAACTATTAGCCGCCTTTTAAATAATATAGCACTAGGACCTAATAGGATTCTAAATAAGGCCTTAAAGACCTATAGACCACTTATAGCACCCTAGCTTATAGATGTGGCTAGAGCATACTTTATAATAGGCTACTATCCGCAACTTGTAAGATCTATAACAATAGTAGTCTTATAAAAAGAAGGTAAAGTAGACTACTTAATCCTAGAAAGCTACCGTCCTATTGCCCTAGAAAATACCCTTAGCAAAATTTTAGAGAGGGTTATAGTAGACCGTATAGTAGACATAGCAGAGGAACATACTCTACTGCCATAAAGCTAGATAGGGGCAAGAAAGAACTGCTTAACGCTATTAGCACTTATACTACTCGCTACTACTATTAAAACCATATAGGCTATATAAAGGGACTTTATAATATTAATGCTTAGCCTAGATATTAGCGGCGCCTACAATAATATACCCTATAAGTATCTCCTATATATCTATCTGAATAAGGTTCTGTAATATAGTAGACACAGTTGCTTGTAACCAATTGGGTTAATCACGTAAGCTAAGCGAGCTTAGGAGATCCACCAAATTCCACCTATAGAAGTAGAAGAAAGAGAAAAGAAGAAGAAATCGATTGAAACCAACCCCCCCCCCCTCCCCACCGTGATTCCAACAATATCCTTAGGGCAAAGGGCTTCCTAAAATAAATTATATAATTTATTTAAGGATTTATAGGCCAGAAAGAAATATTATTAGTCTTTAGTAGATACCAGAGCCCCCTATTACAGTTGCAACAGAAATACTATAAGGATCACCTCTTTCGCCTATACTTTTCCTTTTCTTTATAAGCAACCTATTTAAGACTTTTAAGAAAGGGGTAACCTAGGGAATAGGCTTTATTAATAATACAAACCTAATTACATATAGGCTAATAGCCGTAGAGAATTATAGGACACTAGAGAAAGCTTATAATACCTACATAAAAAGGGCAAAACGATATAGAGTCTATTCTCACCAGAGAAATACTAGCTAATCCATTTTATAAGAAAATATAACCAATTTATAGACCTCTAGCATATAATCCATATCTAAGGCTTAAGGGTATTAGGAGTATAGGTAGACAATAAGCTCTAGTAGAGCGTATATACGGTATAAGCGGCCTATAAGGGCTAAGTACAATACACCGCTATATCTAGGATTGTTAATTCTATATAGAGTCCATGCTTCTAGAAGTCACGCCTACTATATACAGCAGTCGTCTAGCTAACTATAACATATAGATCTAGCATCTGGGCCATTAGAGAAACTAAAAAAGGCCCCCCTAAATTATCCCTTAAACTACTCTAAAAGGTCTAAATAGCCTATCTCTGGAGTATAACAGGCTGGCATAAGCAAACGGCTATAGCACTACTTAAAAAGGAAGCTGGCATTCCTTCCCTATATTTATATATTAAAGCCGCTATAATATAAAGGGTCTAAAAGGAACGCAACTCTAATATTATAAAGTATATTAAGACACGCTTAAGCAAACTATAGAGGGACCTAAGGGTGCCCTATAGGAGAATAAACCAATAACCCTAAAGCAGAAAAAGATATATTAGAAAAACAGGTAGAGAAAGTAGAAGAAAAATAGTATAGTATTAGGACCTAGGCCTAAATAAAGAAGGAAGAGAAATGTATAAGAGGCTAATAAAGACAATAGTAAAAGAGAGAAAGGAGCTAAAGTAGAGTATAAAAGAATACTAGGAAACTATCTACCATAATATAATACTGGCTAGACTAGCGCTAGAAAGACATATAGGAGTTAAAGGTCCGGAAGCTAACTTAGGCAAGAGGAACCTAAGCTATAGCATAGTTAACACTATAAGGGACAAATACCTAAGGGCTCTAAAAAGGCCTAATAAAGGCAGAAAATATAATAGCAACACTCTTAAGGACAGAAATAATAGGACTAAAAGATTAGCTCTACTAGGTAGGTGTCCTAGTAGGTAGCCTAAGGTATAAATATAGCTGGCTAAGATAGACACCAAAATATATAATACTGTTATGCCCCTTATATACCAGCTAAGAAGTAATACTTTTAACAGCTAGTGTTACGGCACTAGCAAATTGCCGCAAACTGCCGTCACGTGATGGCAAGTTGCGGCAAGTTGCCATTACGTGACCAGAAGATTGTATATAACTTTAAGCGGTGCTTCTGTTCTTCCCCTTTCCTTTCTCTAGCTTTGGATCCTCGTTTATAGACAATCTAATTGTATAGGCTTGCGCGACCTTCTTGCCGTGCTCGTGCCTTAATTAACTGAGTCGCTAATATTATCTAAAGCTCGTCACTACTCTTCTTTCCTAAGAAGGAACTTAAATATATCTATAAGGCCATAAATAGGACAAGGACACAGAATAGGACCCTAAGGACATTACCAGGACTATAAGAACAGGACAGACCCCCAAGAACTAAAAGAATACAAATAGAACGCGAAACCTAAGAATAGGACACGCACGGACTAGAACCCCTAGGAAATAAACAAATACTGGAAATTACCTAATACCCCTACTACCATGCCAAGAAATATAGTAGTTGGCAAGGCTGCTGTAGGACCTATAAATACCTCTAATAGTAAAATAGTTGCCGTCTTAACCCCTAGGAAGAGCTTGCAGCAGCTAATGCTAAAATTAAGCGGCTTTAAGAGCTGCTTAAAACCAGAGACACCCCTATACCTAGTAAGGAGTTATTAGACACCTAAAGACTTGCTATAGTCCTTAAGGCCCTAGCCTAACGTATAGCATTAGCATTATCGCGGCCCGCGAAGATTATAGACCCCCTATTACTTACAGACGGAACTAACCCTATATTTAATAATTGGAAGCTTTAACTATAAGATAAGCTTAAAGTTAATATAGACCACTTCCCTACTACCTAAGCTAAAATGGCCTATGTCTTTGGCCGTACTAGCGGGGACACACAGATGCATCTACGTCCGTAATATGCCCAGGACTTGGCAGACCCCTTTCTCTCTAGAAAAGAGATAATCGACTACCTATCTTCTATTTATAAGGACCCCTTTAAAATACAGAACGCCTATCTTAACTATAAAGCCCTTAATATAAAAACAACAGAGACCTTCTTAGTCTTCTAGACCCGCTTTCTACACCTAGCTAGACAGGCTTAAATCCCCCAGGAAGATTTAATGCTAGACCTCTTTAATAAGCTTACCCTGGACCAACAGCGCGCTATGCTACCGGTTTATACTACTATATAGACGCTAAAGGAACTTATAGACTAGTGCCTAGCTATTAACCAGGGCCTCTACTAAATTAAGGCACGTGCTAAGCGGTATAAGACTAGAAGCTCCGCCAACTAGAATATAAGTACTATAAGAACGGGCTATAGCGGCCTAGTAAGATCTGCAACCCCTATAGCACCGACTATACCGCCCACTATTAACCTAGCGGCTAGCCGTGCAGCTAGCCCCACTGTGGGTCCGGTGAATATTTAACCTATATATAGCAACTCCTAAAGACAGGCCCTTAGCAATTAAGGAGCCTGCTTTTTATGCGGCTAGAAAGACCACTTTGTAAAAGACTGCCTAATAGCAGTAAAGATAAATAAGGTCCTGTTAATTTAGGAGAATAGTATAGAGTTGGAAAAAGAGGAACCCTATAGTAAGACTCCTCTCTAGGGTTAAAAGGAATTGACATATTACATGTTAATCTGGGTTAGCTAGTTAGTAGAAGAAGCTGCACTATCCCTTATACTTTATTCCGTAATGGATATTAAGTTTTAACCTCTGCTTTGGCTAACTCTGGAGTAAATGCCTTTGCCTTAATAGACATATAGTATACTATAAAGCTGGCTGACTTTTTAAATACACCCCTTAAAGAACTGCCTAAACCAATTCCTATTTGTGGGTATAACGGATGGATAGGACCACCCATTATAACTATCTTGTGGATTTACCTCCGTGTAGACAGATAAAGGCAGTATAACATCCCCTTTCTTATTATAGACCTAGAAAGCTATAATATAATCTTAGAAAGAAAATAGCTAGCCTATCTAGGCTTATAGCTTAACGTATGGAGTAGATGGCTTGTCTAGCCCAAAACCCTACCCCCAACACCTTCTTTTATAAAGGAAATTAGTATTATAATGGAAAATCTTATATGGCTATAGATAGATACCATCTACTAGGCCGATGCTATGCGTAGGGACTAGGCCTTTAAGAAAGATATACAGCTTAATCCATAACGGGTCCGTATACTACGCCGCCCCTAGACTACTAATATTGTACTACTAGCACTAGAAACCTAGGAAGTTAGTAATAAGCTAGCTGGCTTAGGCCCTATATAGCTATAAAGAGCAGCAAGGAATATTAGACGCTGTACTAAATATATAGACCGGAAGGATAACTTATGGAAGATGGAATAGGAGCTGAGGAGGGTTATAACCCCTCTCCCATAAAATACGGTCTATGGAACGTCCGTAAAGAAACCTATAAACCTCCCACTAGTTAATATCTACTGTATTAGTGCTATAGGGTTCAACCAAAACTTAAAACGGCCTGATACTGTTACCTTTATAACTAGCTTATATAAAATTAACCAGATAATTAAAGATAAGGAGCTAGTAGAATAGAAACTACCCTACTAGTACCAGGAATTCAAGGACGTATTCTCTAAGGTAGTATCTAATATACTCCCGCCTTACTGACCGTATAACTATAAGATTAAGATTAAGCCAGATAAAGAAAATACCCTTAGCTATAGCCCCCTCTGCTAGCAATCTACTAATAAACTATAGGCTACTAAGCAGTACCTTATTGATAACCTTAATAAGGGCTTTATTAAGCCTAGCTAAGTCCCCTTTGCCGTATCTATTCTCTTTATAAAAAAGCCTAACAGCGGACTTTGTTTCTATATTAACTACTATAAACTAAACTATATAACCCGTAAAGACTAATATCCACTGCCCTTGCTTAAGGAAATGCTAGCCTATATAAGTAAGGCTAAGATTTTTATAAAGCTTAATATCCGCTAGGCCTTTTACCAAATTAGAATAGACCTAGGATCTAAGGATCTTACTATATTTCAGACCTACTACGGATTGTATAAATATAAAGTACTACCTTTTAGATTAACTAATGGACTAGCTATATACTAGCGGTACATAAATAATGTACTCTTTAACTACCTTAATAACTTCTGCATAGTATACCTAGATAATATTATAATCTACTCTAAGAATAAACAGGAATATTAGGAATATGTCTATAAAGTCCTATAACGGCTCTGCAAGGCTAGTCTCCAGGCCAATATTAAGAAGTCGGAATTTAGTGTTAAGCGTATAAAGTACCTAAGGTTTATTATTAGTATAAACGGAATTAAGGCCAACCCAAAGAAGATAGCTGTAATTAACTAGTGGACACCCCTACAGACCGTAATGGGGGTATAATTATTTTTAGGTTTTTGTAACTTCTACTAACGCTTTATTAAGAACTATAGTAGGATTGCCTGGCCCCTTAACTATCTTACTAAGAAAGACCAGCCCTTCTACTTTGACGCTATATATAGGCAGGCCTTTAATAAGCTTAAGAAACGGCTAGTATTAGCTCCCCTACTTGCCCACTTTAACCTAGAACGGCCCTTAATGCTAAAAACTAATGCCTTAGACGGCGCGATAGCTGGTGTCTTTTCCTAGAAGTAACTGGACAGAGAATGGCACCCTATTACATACTATTTAAAGACTATAATAGATGCTAAGCTAAACTACCACATCTATAATAAAGAAATGCTAGCTATTATCTCTAGCTTTTAGCACTGGCGTGTATAGCTAAAAGGGACCCCTAAGCCTATTAAGGTGGTTTTAGATTATAAGGCCTTAGAATACTTTATAATATTAAAGGCCCTTATGGCCTAGTAGGCACGCTAGGCGGATATTCTATCTTAGTTCTACTTCCTAATTATATATAGGCCAGGCGCAACTAACTATATAGATGCCCTTATAAGGCGTGAATAAGACCTAGATAACTAAATAGCTATAAAGATTATATTATAGACCTAGATACTGCTATAACTAGAGCACCTTAACCCCTAAATATAGGTAGAACTAAATATAGACCCTATAAAGGCTAAGATGTGCCCTATTAATGCTATAGAACTTAACCTTATTAATAGGCTACTATAAGTAAATTATACGGCCCCTTCCCTATAGAAGTACCATAAAAAGGCAAAGGATATTACCAGCCCATAGTCCCTTAAAAATAGATTACTTAAGTATTAGGAATAGCTAGTAGTAGCAGAGGAATAGAACTTATAAACTTAGCTTATTGCTAAAGCACATACCTAGGTCTCTATGGCCTACCCTAGAAAAAATAAGACCAGCAGGATTATTAGCGACCGCTACTACTAGCCTAGAATGGTTATAGATATTAATTGCTATGTACGAAACTATAACAACTGCCGTAGGTCTATAATTTTATGAGATAAGACCCTAGGACTATTAAAACCACTCCTAATACTAGAGCGCCCCTAACGGTATATCTCTATAGATTTCTATAAGCTACCTATAGACTGTAATAGATATAATATGGCTATAGTTATAGTCAACCGCTTTAGTAAGCGCCCATTCTTAATCCCTTATTATAAGAATATTAATGCGAAGGAGGCAGCCTAACTATATATCTACTACGTCTACCAAATTTATAGACTACCAGATACTATTGTGTCTAACTATAGCCTATAGTTTATATTAGCTTTCTGGAATGAGTTTACCCAGATCTTAGGCATTAAGCTAAAGCTTTCTATAGCATACCACCCCTAGACAGACAGCTAGATAGAGATTGTAAACCAGTATTTAGACTAGAGACTCTAACCCTTTATTAACTACTTTTAGGACAATTAGGCCAAACTGCTACCTCTAATAGACTATGCCTAGGCCACCCTACCCTATAACTTTATAGGATTTGCACCCATCTAGCTAGAAATGGGGTATTTACCTTATATAAGCTTTAACTAGAAAAGAATGGAAGGGCTATAGACTATATGCGAAAAACTATCTTATAAGGAAGTCTAGTATTACGCTAAACGCTTAAAAGAAGCCTGGAAAGTAGTCCGCATAAACCTAGAAAAGGCCTAAAGATTAATGGAATAGTAGGTAAATAAGCATAGGCGTAAGCCTAACTTTACTGTAGGTAATAAGGTCTAGGTTATAACAAAGAACTAAAAGATAGAATGGCCTAGCTATAAGCTAGACTATTAGATGGTAGGACTATATAAAGTTCTTAAAAAGAGAGGCAACTTATATAAAGTAAAGCTCCTGGATTTAATTAAGGTCCACCCTAAATTCTTACTGGATAAGCTATAGAAAGCTATAAATAACCTATTACCTAGATAAAAGAATAAACCGCCCCTGCCGATTTAAGTTAATGGTAATAATAAATGGGAAATTAAAGAAATACTGGCCTATAAACTTATATGAGGAACACTAAAGTACCGCGTAAGTTAGAAAGGATATAATCCAGACCCTACCTAGTACCCTATATGGAATTTTATAGGTAGCCCCTATAAGTTATAAGAGTTCTATAGCCGTTATCCTAATAAACCTAGACCGCTAAAGTACTTAGATAAGTAGATGGAGTGCTAGTATAGCGAAGATGATAAATTACTAGTAGAGTATAAAGATAAGAATGCCCTATAGGGGTAATACGGACATACAAAGCCTAAGGGCAGGCTTTTTTGGAGGGGGGGGGGTAATGTTACGGCACTGGCAAATTGCCGCAAACTGCCGTCACGTGATGGCAAGTTGCGGCAAGTTGCCATCACGTGACCAGAAGATTGTATATAACTTCGAGCGGTGCTTCCGTTCTTCCCCTTTCCTTTCTCTAGCTTTGGATCCTCGTTTATAGACAATCTAATCGTACGGGCTTGCGCGACCTTCTTGCCGTGCTCGTGCCTCGATTGACCGAGTCGCTAACAGCTAGCACAGAGAACTATAACACACTACTCTTAATATAAAAAGGCCTAAAGGCGGCTACCCGGTAGCTTATTAGCTAAAGTATACTAGACTAGTTCTAGATTGCAAAGAAAATAGAAATAGAAGGCAAAGGGGTAAGTAACAGGCGCCCCCTAATAGCTCTATAGTGGTAGAGCAAAATATATAATACTAGCGCGTCCATAGGCTTGTTATAGCAGCAGTGGTTCCTAAGGTTAAAAAGCAAGGTAGAAGAGCACTATAGGCAACTCGCAGGCGACCTATAGGCGAGTCCCTAAAGGCGGGGAGATAGATTATGGGGTTTTCTTAAACAGAGCTTTCTCCATATATGTATATAAGGAGTAGTCCGCGTGGGCCTGATAGGGATCCGAATTAGACGTTAAGCAATGAATAATATATATATATATATTTTTAAAAATATTATAAATAAAACACTTCTATATATAAGTGGCTATACTTAAAATTTTATTTAAATATCTTTAATAGGGGTAGAGTTATAAAAGGGTAAAATTAGTAGATTTTGGTGTGTTTTGGGGTGGCTTGACCGGGTGGCTAAGACGTTATGCGTTATCCCGTGTCACGGAACAAATCTTCTACGGAGCGTCTGATTCATGAGATAACTTTCAAAGGCTATCTCTGTTCTTATTATCCTTCCACGCTCGCAGCTGGTCTTCATTTCGCCATTCTCGCGGAAACGTCTACAATCAACATAGAGCAGGCAGCGGACACGTCTCGTTATGGACCCAGTAATCGCCCAACATGCCCATCGAGTGATGATCCGTCACGTGGCAAATCACCTGCCAGAGCCCGACACCTGTCGCATTCATGAACAAGCTGAACATCTCGCCAGGGCTGACAGCTGTTCATCAAAGGCCGTTAGCACATCCAAGTTCAACACACCTTAAGGCAAGAACTAGGACTATTATGATTAAGAAATGAGAAGACCTACCCTTGGAAGCCTTATTTCTCCCCAGCGGATACTGAAATCCATTCCCATGCATATGAAACACATGCGTCTCCGAACCATGCGCATACAAATACCAAATAACCTTATCATCCTTGCACATCTGGAAAAACGGATTATTCGCAAAGACGTATCCATTCAGCGAGTAAAACTTCGGGGCCTGGATCTGGCCTGAGGACATCAGATTCACTAGCTGTGGATGCCAAATGGAGTAGTTCCCATAACTATGCCCGTCCAGGCTATCCGTAAAACTGCTCCGACCTGTACCGCCGAACGGCCCACTCCCGAACCCACCGTGGTTCGAGGCGTTCTTGTGTGTCCTCGCATTAATGGCAGACATGAAGGATACCGATTCGTCAAACGCCATGTACAGCAGCGGAAACTCCCGATACGCCGCCATCGTCGCGTTCATCATCCCAGGCTGGTACACAATATGCGGGCCGATCAATCCCGCATTCGTATCCTGCTCCAAGGTGACATATCCGTGGTATCCGTGCATGTTGCTCGGCTGGCCCGCGGGTGGCGCGGAGCCTTGGTTCACCATCCACTTGTATACCACGCAACCCCCCGGCGGGACTGCGTCGCCGGGGGCGAAAGGCGACTCTTGCCCGGGGACAGTGTTGTTGGGGTAGACAGAGCCTTCGTTTTCCTTGGTGTAGGCGAGGCCCATGCTGTGAATGGACGCATAGTTGGAGGAGAGTCGGTTCACGAAGAGGATCTCGATCATGTCGCCAACTTCGGAGCGCAGCGTCGGACCCTGTACGCCCTGCCAGAGGGGTTGTGGCAGGAGCGTGCTGAACGTGGCGTCCGTGTACTCTCTGTACAGCGCTTTCTGCCATTTCGTGCCCGCTTCGACGTAGCCGGCCATCTGGGCCCGCGGAGAGGCGTTGAAGGGAACACCAAGCCAGTTATCCCAGCCTGTGGGTGCGTAGTCCCAGGTGATTTCATCGGCGGCGATGTAGTAGCGGCGAATGGTGCCGCTAAAATGGAAGTCAGAAGGGGTGGGGCTGGGGAGGGCGTTGTCCATGGAGGTGGCGCAAGAGACAAGGGAGGAGGCGCTGCTGGCGCCGGGGTTTGGTGTGGTTCCCGCATGGGTGGGGGTGAAGAGGAGGGAAGAGGTCAGGAGGCTTAGGGAGAGGCTTGAGCGGAGGGCCATCTTGAGAAGCTTTTTCGAGAGAGCACCTAGTTGTGAGGGAATGGTACAAATTTGACCTTCCATGAACGTTTTTATATCTACCACCGTTGGACGGTCATTACGTCATTCAACAAACACTCCGCTACCTTCTTATGAGCACGTGCAGATTACCGCAAGGCACGATAACTTACCGATGTGCAGCATTGGCCATCCTCGGAGAGTATGGGGCCGGGGCGCATTGTGGAAAATGCATGTTGGCCATGGTCGAAGATCATGTCTGGGTTTCGGCTTGCCTGTGGTGTTGCTCTGGATTGAGGCCTATATTATTTTCGGTAATAACGGCCCTTGTTTTTGATGGGCGTCTGAATTGCGCTCAGGATATGCTGCTCGCCTCCATGTTAGCTACTCTTCACATGCTCTTCTGCCCTGCAAGAAGCAAGTGCCCGAAGTACTGTACCTATATGCGTGTCGATTCCCATTACCAAATACTAACTAAGTGGCGTTGTCAACAGTGGCAATTACGAATCGTAGTCGTCAGCTTCAGGCTTGTCAATGATAATTTTATTCATTGCCTCATAACGATATATTCATTCATAAGGAGTGATAATGATTAAATATTTTGACAGCCCTTATAAATAAATATTTATAAAATTATGAATATATATAGAGACTTAAAGCTCTTGTGGTGTAGTAGAAAGCTTTAATAGTGTAGAAGGATACTAACGTATAAATATAGGACTGATTTTATACTGTACGTTCTAATATACATAAGATTTAAATTTTTTAGACTCGCCTATAGATGCTTCCTTTTATAATATATTTAACTACCCCCTCTAAATACCACCCACAATCTAGTTCTATGCCTCCCTTTCTCTTGCAATCTATTATTATTAACTCCGATAGTACTTCTAATACCTAGTTAGAATTACCCAAGCTTAAAAGCGAGCTTTTTAAAGATGAGAATCCTAATAAAGAATCTAACGCGTTATTCTCTACTAATATACCTACTAAATTCTCCCCTTAATTCTTTAAATAGGCCTATAAAAAACGGAAAGTTAGGGCTGTAAATACATGGGCTCTCGCGCGTAAGCCTATTAGTAGTAAGCCGCTTATAAGGAGTAAAGGAAGATAATACTAATACTATGGGCAATGTATATTTTAGCGCGATATAGTTACTATAAATATACGCTCTTATCTATCTAACGTCTATAGTATAGTTATTAAGTAGGCTATAAAGTAGAGTCTTTAGGGCCTGTTTTATAAGTAGGGAGAGCTTTATATACAGAAACTTAAAAGGTAAAGAAAACTATACTAAGAGAAAGCGTTAATTCAGCTCTTATACGCGACGCTTTTAGATAGCTAATTATAGTTTAAAGTCTATTATATAATGCAGTAACTTAGCTAGAGCTTTAAGCGCTACTTTTTATAGTTAAATTATGTCTATAAGGAAGCTCTAATAGACTTTTACACTATAGTACCTATAATAATTAAGGAATCTTATATTTTTAATAAGGAAGTTCTTAAATAAAAGCCTTATTTATCTCTTATACTAATATACCTCTTATTTAATACCTAGTCTTTACCTAATTAAAAGTCTTTTATTATAATTTGTAGTTACTTTATTAATAATACTAATATATTTTAGAAGGCTTTACTTACTCTACCTTTCCTCCCTAGTAAATATAATGGCGATAAGTAGGTAGAAGTCCTCTAGTAAGTCCTTAAGGACTATTAAATACTTAATAAAGTTAGATACTATATAGGTAATAATCATAGTAGTAATAATAAACTTCTTTAAAGTCTATTTAAGAGGCTTTAGGAGGCAGAAATAGAAGTCTGATACGATCTATAGTAATACTATATTCGCTGCTACGGGTATACACTTAATATAGCTATATAAGCTTTCTTCTTCTTAGTGAATAAAGAAGCTGTTAATGGTGCCTTTAAAGAGGCTTATAAGAAGCTTAAGGCAGAGTTAAATCTTAAAGACAACTGGATTAAGAAGCTTTTTACTAAAAGCGTTAAAAAAGAGAAGGCTAGTAAGTTTATTTATTACGAGATTAGTTTACTAAAGTATGTATATAATAATATTATATATATTTAAAGCTCTAACGCATACTATAACTACTTTATCGCGGTTACTCTTTAAGTTATCCTTATAGATAATAATATATAATAGAACTTGTAGTATAATATAATCTTAATAGCTCTTAAATTGAAAGACGTAATTATAAAATATTAAAGTAGTATACTAAGGAGTTCAATAGGGAAGATATCCTTAATACTACTAATTAGAGAGTTTCTATAGCCCTTTTAAAGAGTTATAAAAGAGATAAAAAGTAATAAGGATATTTTTAATAAGGTGCTTTATATAATAGATTTTATAATAAAGTATTTTAAATTAGCTTTATATAAGTATACAACTAATCTAAAACTCTATAATTGCATTTAAACTAGCTAGTACGCCTTTAATAAATACTACCTTAAGACTAATAAAGTTGCTATATACGGCGCAGCCTTACTATTAGCTTTTTACTAAAGGAAGGCCTATATTAATTGCAATTAAAAATCTACCTAAAGGAAGCTAATAGTTAATGCAGCTTAAAAGCTTTAGATGAATAAATACAAGGATAAGTATACAAGTATAGTAGAAGAGGGGGAAGCTATTACTTATAATTAGGAGTGTAATAAGTATAATCTTTAAAATAAAAGGTAGTTAATCCTTAATATAATTAAGGATAATTACCTAGTAATGGATAAATTTTAGGCTAGTAAATATTAAGCGATTAAAGTACTTAAAGTCGTGGGTAAGAGGAGGACTTGTGTGGGGCTGGAGGAGAGAGCTACTGGTGAATATTAGGGGGGGGGGGGTAGAGGCATCTAGGGAGACGTTAGCGACATCGATTTAATACTACTCCATGCTAAGACTAGTGATATTACAATTATTCATTCATATCGCGATATTTTAATTGGCTTATGAATTGAATATAATATTTGGCCTATTTATTCATTTATTCATCATTGACAACCCTGAAGACGACGGAGAGCCGCGGTGTGTTGTTCTACTGTAGCCGCAAGTTGACCAAGCCTTGAAGATGTTGCATGCGGCCAATCATTCCATGGCACGTTCACCAGTTGTACTATTACAGTCAGTTGCGAAATATCGGCCCCTTAAAGTCCGCCCGAATATTACACTATTACGTGGATATGTCGTACATTATACGTAGATGAAACATCAATTTTCGTAAAGATCCACCCCTGGGCCCTACGTAGAGTCTCCCTACCGTAGAGCCTCTTTACTGTATAGTCTTACTGCGTAGGGCCTTACTACGTAGAACTTCGTATAGAGCTTCGTGTAGAGCTCCGGGTAGAGCTTGTCCAGAGCCTCGTATAAAATTCACGAAGGTAATGCGTAATTCTGTAAACTTGATAAAATTTAGCTCTATTTTATAAAACTCTTTAAATTCTACTAGGTTAAACCTCTTACTTTAGAGAGTAGTGCCTATATATATATTTAATCACTTAATAAAAGGAGGTGTCAATACTTATAAAGGTGGACAAAAATTAATAAAGTAGGGGACTAGGTAACTAGAAAGGCATAGCTTTCTAAGGGTCTAGCTAAGCGTATTGTTTATTAGTCGTTTATAAAACGAATTAGAATCCTTAGTATATAGATCTCCGATTTTTATACCCAAACTTATATATAAAACCGTGAGATAGTCTATTTCTATTTTAAACGAGCCTTATTGTTAATATAACGTCTCTATTATTAGTAAGTAAGTTAAATCCAACGTCATCCTACTATTTGCCCTGTCTTAATGCGTTTCCTAGTATTATAGTGCCTTATATTAACTCTACTTATTATATAAATATAGTCTATTTACTTAAATTCGGCTAATAGCTAGATACTATTATAAAACAGTTATATATTAGTTAAGCTACTATATATAATATAATTAGCCTATTAGGCTTGTATATAAAAGATTAACTAACTAATAGTATTAATAAAAGCTAATAAAGAGGCTCTCTTTAAACTTCTATTTTATAATAGTTAGAAATATCTAGATAAAATATAAGAGGCTAGTCTAACCGGAACGTATAATTATCTAATTGATAGTGTAAAATAAAAGTTACAGATAAGTAGAAAGTAAGTCAAGGGTGGAACGGGCTTTATGTATTAAAGGACAAATGCTTTCTAACCTCTTCTATTAAGAGACTAATTACTAGTTCTTCTCTAAAGGATAACCAGCTCCCTTTATAATCCTTCTAAGACACTAGTAAAACCTTTTACCCCTTCTCTATCTGACCATGTCTCTTCTAGGATATTAGTGGGATATTAGTGAAACCTTTATTTGTCTTATCTAATATATACCTTTTAGAAGTGCCCGTTATAATTACCTTCCCTTTAAGGGTTTTGGTCCTCTAAGACTTTACCTCTTAATAAACTTTTATAGAGTTCTAACTAAAACCACTAGGGAAGTTCTTTAGTAGAAAGGTACTCTATAATACGGCTTATCGCCAGTTCTTTACTAGCGTAAAACCTTACTTTATTTTCTATTCCTTTACTCTTCTTCCACTATAGCTTTTTATAGTGCCTTTATAATAGAACTTTAATAATAATAATAATAATTGGATGGGATTTACCTTTCTTATTATAAGAATTTGTTATAAGCTAATCTAGAGGTTATCCCATATAACGCGTTAACTAGCTATTATCCCCATTTACCTAAAATAGGTTCTAATGATAACGTCTTAATATTAATTTCTTCCAGTTTATAAGCTATTGTCTCTCATGCGTTTTTCTATTAACAACACCATTTATCTCGCCTTTTAGCAGACCGTTTTTTATTATATCTTAGCTTTTAGCTTCCGCATCTCTAGCTATTCTCTTTTTATAACGCGTCTATAGGTAATAGGATCCCTATTTTATTTCCATAATAATATTAACTTCCTATAGTATTCTCTTGTAATGGCTTATAATTATACTGCATGTCCCTAGACTAGCGGCGGTATTATCCCTACTCTAATAGTACTATAGACCACTTCTATTACTCCTACAGTGGTTTCTCTAAAGTGCTGCCGTCGTTACGTTTACGCGCTTATGCTGGACCTGTCCCACATCTATAAAATACCACGCTCTGGCAAAAATAGATCTAAGTGTTCCTACTATTACAGCTAGAAGAAGACCTATGTTCTAGTATTTCTTATTCCATCCTATTTTAGATTTTACTAACTATATTAAATTCCCACTATTTACGCGCGTAAGGCTCGCTAGCTTTAACGCGCTATTAAGGATTTCTATTTATATTAAAATAGTAAAAGGCGGGAACAGAAGGTGTCTTCTATTACTTACAGCCTTTTTAATTTAATAAGGATTTCTACCACTATAGAGACGTAGTAATCTCGGATATATAGTATCTATAAGCGTATATATAAGCAGCTTACTCTTATAAATAATAACATTTACACTCTTGCATAGGTCTTTCTAGCTAAGTAAGTCTCTTTAGTAACATATTTAGGAACTATACTAACTCTTTAGTTGCTAACTTTTTAATTTCTATTTGGATGCCAATTTAGAACCTAAGGATAATATTAAGGATAGTAATAAAGATAAACATTCTCCTTGCTAGTCCCCCGCCTATAATAGTCTATCTAGTTCTTACCTCTCTAAAAAAATGTTAGTAAGAATGCTAATACTTCTAGGAATAAGAGTGCTAATAATACTATTAATAATAACGTTAAGATAGAGGAGGAGGCTCCTGTTACTACTTTTAGTATTTAAGTTATTATCTTGTTCTTTTTTTCTTATAGGATAGCTTTATATAGTGCCTCTCTAGTGCCTCTAGGATGCCTTAGTACTGGGAATTAACTTTATACTTTAGGAATGCCTCTATTCTTAGTTTTGGTAATAGTTTATATAAAAGTAGCATACTACTATATATGTAATAAATGGGTAGTACTCTTATAGGTACTTTACAATTTCTTAAAAATTTTAAATCTTTGCTCTCTATCTTTTTAGTCCTCTTTGTACTATTAACTCTACTACATATCTCCTATACCAGACCAGATACTCTTTTTTTATCCCTAGGGAACCCTTCTAAATCCCTAGGGCCCCTTCTCCTAGTACTACTGCTTATTTTTAAATAGCGTCTTTTTTAGATAGCATCCCTAGTGGTTCTTATATAAATCTCTATAGCTTTCTTTTATAGAATTTTAGGATCCCTATTATAATAGCGAAACATTCCTATTGTTAATGCCTATGCTTAACCTTATGGTTTTAATTTATAGGGTCTTCCCTATTATCTTATCTGTGGTATATCTGGAACCGTTCCTAAATCCTAATTTATAGTCTTTAGGAAAGTTTTAATTGCTATATCGCATCCTGGTTAAAGGTGCTCCTTAAGTTCCTAACTATTATATACCTAGAAATATCCTTCCTAATAAACTAAAAATTTACGTTTCTTCTAACGCCATCTTTAGTCTAAAATATCTTCTATATTCTATTCTAGTTCCCTATTAATTTCGCTAGGTAGAGGCGGTTCTATACTATCTCTTCTCTAGTATAGCTCTAATAAGGAAATATAAAATATAGGATATATTAGATATAATTTTAGCAATTCCAATTTATAGGCTTAATTTCCCTTGGTTCTCCTAACTATCTTAAAGGGTCTAAGCCACCTATAGTCCAGCTTCTTCTTAATGCGTTTTATCTAAATATTTTTTATAAATAGTAAGACTTCGTCTCCTATTTTAAATTCTTTAGGTATATATTTTTCATTATAGTACCTTTTTTATATAGCTTAGGCGTCTAGAAAGCGCTTTTTAAGTTCTTCTCTGCGAATTCTTATTTGCTTAATTCTTTTAGACGCTGCCAGCGCCTTTCTTTTAGGAATAATGTCCTTAACATTCTAAGGGTTATTTACTTTTACCCCAAACAGTGCTTTATAAGGGGTCATTTTTGTGCTGCTATAGATGCTTATATTATATATATATTGCGCTAAAGCTAACTATAATGTCTAATTATCCTATTAATAATTAATATAGCAGCAGAGGTAGTGTTCTAATAACGCATTTAGACGCTCTGTTAGCCCATCTATTTAGGGGTAAAAGGCAGTGCTTATTTTTTGCTATATCTTTAATAAGAGACAGAATAAAAACCAAAATGTACTATTAAATACGGTATCTCTATTAGATATAATTCCTCTTAATATACCGAATAAGAGCCATCGCTTTAAAAATAGGTCTACTAGTTCTACTACTGTAATCGTTATTATAATAGTAAAGTACCCTAAAACTTTTATATATCTATTAATAATTATTAGGATAGCGTTAGTAACTTCTCTAGTTCTTATTTTAGTAGGGGGTAAGCCTATTATAAAATCTATTATTAATTCTAATATAGGTCCCTATGGGATAGAGAGCACTAATAACTCGCTATATAGGCGATGCCTAGATATCTATACCCTTTGGCACATATTATATCTTAATATATAGTTCTTAACCTTTTTAGATATTCTATCCCAAAAGTATTTCCTTTAAACGGCCTTAAGGGTTCTATTGGCACCGTAGTAACCCCTAAGAGAGTTATTATAGAAGACCTTTAGGATATATATAGCACCCTTAAAGCGTAATAGACCCTTTTAGTCTTGTTGCTATAGCTTCTCAGTAGCTTTAGCTAAGTTAGTCTCTACTATATCTTTTTACCTCTCCCTAGTAACAAAGACGTCCCTCTATTATGCTTAAAGAAGAAGATCTAAAAAGGTTTTATATAGATTGCTTATTTTTATTTTGCCCGCCACTATTATAGACCCTAGGTATAGCATAAGACATTTTAAACTATTAGTGCTAGTAGATTCTCCTACTATTATATAGTGTGCTATGCTATAGATAGGCATTTTACCTATCCCCTCTAAATCCGGAAACTGATAGCTAATGCGCTATTGAGTTAAAGGTGCCGTAATACCTCTAGCATATCCTATAGAATTCTCGCTAATTCTAAGGTACGCTAACTTTGTAATGTCTACTTTGTCTATAATCTAGTCTATAACTATGTCCTACGGCTCTATTATTATAGTGCTTTGCAGCTATATTGCCGGGACCTCTACCCTACTCTAAAATTCTATAGTTCTAGGAAAAGATTTTTCTTTTTTTTTAAGCAAATTTTGTAATATAAGAATTATTTCCCCTATACTATCCTAAATTCTCCTAGTTTTATAATCCAGACGTCTTAACAACCTATTAATAGGATTTATCTTTTTTAGGCGGTATATAATTTTAAAGTTATACTATAATAATGCCTCTACCTAACTGGCTTATTAACTGCTTAACACCTTTATAGTTATAAAGTATTATAGGTTGTTGTGATCTGTAAGGACTTTAATAAGATAATTACTTCCTATATAATAATATCGCTAGTAATTTATTACTGCGACTATCGCAAGTAGCTCCTAGTTATATGTTATATAATACTATTCTATAGGGGTTATTTTTCTTAACTAAAACGCCATAGGATGCTATTTTTATCTTTTAATTAAAATATAATTACCCCTAGGGCAAAGCTAGATATATCCGTTTTAAGGTGTATATATAGCTCCTAATAGAAGTATATTAAAATTAGCGCCAATATAAATAAGTCTTTTAATTAGTTTATGGCCTACTTAGCAGCTTCCCTAAATATAAAGGGTCCTGGCTTCTTGCCGTTCTTAGATCACTTTAGCAGATTAGTAATTAAGAATACTACTTACATATAGTAAACAATAAATGCTTAGTAGAAGTTTACCATACCAAAAAAAACTTACACTTCTCTAAATATTATAGGGTAGGGCTATTCTCTAATAGCGTCCACCTGGCTTTTCTCTATTAGTACTCTATTAACGCTAATAATAAAACCTAGAAAATTAATACTAGTAGGATAAAATATGCATTTTTTAAGCTTATATAAAACTTGTATTCCTATAGTCTTTCTAGTACTATTTGCACGTGGTATGTATATACTTTATAGTTATTAGAGTAGACTATAATATTATTAAGGTAGACTATATATATCGTGTCTAATAGGCCCGATAATGCCTTATTAATATAGGCCTAAAATATCGCCGGTGCGTTAGTAAGCCCAAATAGTATTACTAGGTACTTAAAGTAGTCGTACCATATTTAGAACGCCGTTTTCTATTTATCGCCAGCTTTAATCCGGATTTAATAATATACATTTTTTAGATTTAATTTTATAAATATTTTCGCGCCTAACAGTCTGTTAATAAGCTCCTCTATTAAGGGTAGTGAGTAGTAATTCTTTATAGTAATCCTATTAAGCGCCTAATAGTTAATATAAAGACGTAGGGTCCTATCCTTCTTAAGTATAAATATAATTAGTGCCCCTACCGGGCTTATAAAAGGCTAAATCTATCCTTTCTAAAGATTTTCCACTATATATTAACATAATACCACTAGCTTGTTTTCTAATAGGTTATATAGTAGTCTAAAAGGAGGTTACTTGTCCTCTATATCTATCTTATACTTAACCAATATAGAATTAGGTAATGTTTATGCAGCCTCTTTATTAGAAACATCCTCTAAGTCTATATATTCCTATAGAATCTCTAGTTCCTTAACTGTGTATAGCCAGATATCTAAAAATAAATACTCTATATCCCTATACTTGGTATTAAAAGTAGCATATATAGTATATGCCCACCCTTTTTCTTACACATAGTTTAAGAAAGTCTTTTAATCTTTAACTATAATATGCGGTTAAGACTTCTGGTGTTAATATAAGGCTAAACGCCAATTAATATCTAGATTAACTTATTAAAGCTATAGGTATCCCAAAATAAGGTTATATCTCTTAATTTCTACGGCGTAAAAGCGCATCCTCTATATATCCTATAGACTATCACGGTCTTAGCTAGCAATGAAAAAAGTTTATTCCCTATAGTATGGGATCTAGTAGCCTCTAATACTTTAAATAATGCGCACCTATAAGCCGCTAAGGTCTAAATCTAATTTTTTTTTACTAATAATTAAGAAATAAACCCTATAGTTGCGCCCTATCTATAAGGCAGTCTTACATTACCCATTTATTATTAACTTAAAGGGAGACAGGAATAATTATATAGCAGCTTACCCCCTCCTTCTTTTACTGGCCTAGTATAAGGAAATAAAGGTCTACTAGGCTCCCTCTTTTCCCAATTAAGCCAACTCTTACTTCTTTTGCTGGTAAAAGCGCTATATATAGCCTTTCCTGCTATAGTTATAACAGCTATATAACTCTTAGTTCCACGGCTTCTGCCTATTATTATTCTAGGGTTAATTAGCGTTGCTCTAGGGTTATATAGCCTGCTTACGTTATCCTTCTATAGAGTAGTTAGGTCGGAATCTACCCCTTTTATTAAAGCTAGGTCTAGTTTTACGCTCTTTATTATTAGCATCTTATTTCTTTTGCTTGCCTAGATAGTCTCTTTTAGTATTCTTAATCCAAGTAGCTTTAGAGATAAGCTTTTCCTAAGAGGTAGAAATTTCGCCCTTCTCCTATATAGCCTATTAAATCTTAGGTTGTAACTTAGCAAGTAGCTAGTAAAGTTATATAGCATCATCCTATAGGTCTAAGTAGGGTATATTATCTTCTAGCTCTTCTAAGTAGTTTATAAACTAGACTATACTCTAGCCTTCTCGCTATTTTATATTATAGTATTGCTGGTTATAATCCATCTCTTAATTGGTAGGGTCTTAGACCTAATTAACTAACTAGGACTTAAGTTTGCAAAATTTAAGGGGTATAATAAGTTTCTTCTTATAGCATGCCTATAAACTTTTAATGGTACTATGTAGGAAGGTAGAAGCAATTAGTATCTAATTATACTTATTAGAGTAACGTTTCGGATCCAGCTAAAACTTAGTTTTGTATTAATAGATAAAACAATTGCAGTTTTGGAGACTATTACTACTATACTTATTAGGTTCCTTTATGCGGAATTTAGGTTTATCTAACGTTATAGCGTAGTATAGCGTTACCCCTTTAAGTCCGCTTCGTGTCTAAGATATCTATACTTCTCCTAATTATCCTTATAATTGTCCTTAGTAGTTTTAATATGCTTATCTTAATTATATCTCCAACTTCTTTATTTTTTATAGGGTTTTGTGTAGCAACCACTCTAATAACTCCCTAGCGGTAATTATCCCTAAGGGTCTTAAAAGGTTAGATAGACTAGCCGTGGCTTCCTAATCTACTCCTTTATAAGTAGAGGGAATACGCTTTTCTGGGAAGACTTTATCAGCCTCTTATAGTAAGGGCGTTGTTTTAAAGGGTAAGGAGGTATGGCCCATTATCGTTAATTAATAGCCGTACGTCCCTTCTATAAAGGATTATAAGTAATTAGAATTGTAAAAGGCTAGTTTAACTAAAAGGTATAATTATCTAATTAATAGTATAGAATAAAAGTTATAGATAAGTAGAAGGTAAATTAAAGGTAAAATAAGCTTTATATATTAAAGAACAAATGCTTTCTAACCTCTTTTATTTAGAGACTAATTGCTAGTTCTTCTCTAGAGGAAAACCAGCTCCCTTTATAATCCTTTTAAGACACTAGTAAAACCCTTTACCCCTTTTCTATCTAACCATTTCTCTTCTAGGACATTAGTAGGATATTAATAAAACCTTTATCTGTCTTATCTAATATATACCTTTTAGGAGCGCCCATTATATAAAATTTAGTACTAACTCTATTATAAATATAATCTTAATATTACTTATATTATAATCTACTATTTTTTAAAAAAAAAAAAAGGAAAGGTAGTTAAAGAAAGTAATATAGTGGGGTAAATTGGACCACTGGATTTAATATCTAGTTTAGGTATAGTTTTGGGAGAGTATAGGCCTTCTATAGATATATAGATTGGTCTGTGGCCCTAGAGTCTTTAATAACTCCGACAGGGCTAACAGATATACAGTTTCTCTTTAATACACTCTTTTCTTCTCTTCTTACTAACCGCTTCCCTACTGCCTGATTATGACTGACTGACTGACTGACTATACCATGACTTCCTATCTAAGAGAGACCGTACCCTCTTATATATTTTATAGCATTCCATATAGGGACGACGGCAAGCTCTTTAGATTAGAAGTCTAGTGCTATATACACAGAAAACGTATAGGAATGATCTGGAACTATAAAAGAACCGATGGATAGAAAAAGGACGCGTGGAAAGGGAGGTAGAGAAGTATAGGTATATTAGCGACCGGTACGCAGCCACCACCATAGAAATGAACTAACGACACTTTCGGTCTCCGTACGGGAACGGTCGGTCTCCGTATAGGAACAGTTGTTAGAGAACAGCGATCGGAATGCGAGTGCGTAGCGCAGTAAGATGGAGGATAAAAGAAAGGACTATGGTACGCTAGGAACGGCAGAGAAAAGTCTTCTATATTTTGTTTACTATATTTATAACGGTCTATATAATTATTCTTGTGTTTATAGGAGCTACCTTTAAATTTATAGGAATAATGGCGACAGTATTAGCAAAGGGATTATTAGGGATATTAGGTCCATTCTATGATAATAGTGAAGGTGCTAGAAAGGGAGAGGAAAGTAAGCAGCCTATTAAACCGCGAGTCTCTCCTGAACTAGGGGATGTGATACTAACCCTAACTCCTGTAATATTAGGGACCGATAACTCTTAATAGATAGAGGATAAGGGTTATAAGGTCTATCTACCTGTCCCTAGAGAATCTGTAGGTCCGCTGTATTCTACTGGACCACTAATGGAACGAGATAAGGTATATATTATAGCCTAGCCTATACTGGCTCTAGGAACTCCTGGGACCCCTTACTTTATGGGACAAAATATATTGCAATTTATTAAACAGTATAAGCAACTATGCATTTGATATTATGTTACGGATAATAAGAAGTATTAAGGACTTCCGGAGTATTGTGACTATTGGATAGGGATATAGATCCGGAGCCTACCTGAGTTTATAATTGGCAATTAGACAGAACTTGTAAGGAAGCTTAGAATAGACTACTGAGGAAGTGACTACTTTTGATAAGTTAAAACGGTAGAATTCTTAGAAGCTTATATGCTGTAGTATAGAAATAATCCACCTAGCAGTATACGTGAATACTGTAGGCAGTTTACATTAATCTCCTAAAAGGTTACTAAGGCTGGTAATTTAAAAAACTGTAATTAAGGGTACTGGTTTGCAAGGGGACTCCTATTTAAATATTAAAGATATACTATGACTAAAACAGAAGCCGACCTAGATAGATAAAAGTCTTTTAACTTCTATCTAATAAGGAGAGCTGTAGAAGATAGGCTTAATTTATATAAAGGCGCAGATTAGTTGTTAATAATGAATCCTAAGGAGTAAGGCCTTTATTAGCTAGTTAAACAATTCCGTAATTAGCAACTAGCCGTAACTAACTAAAGAGATACTACCCTTTGACCGCCTATAGTCTCTCCGCTAAGCGAGTTGGCAGGTACTTATTAAACGACTTAGAAAACAGACCCTAAGCTAGAGAGACTTACTAATTAACTTTAAAAGCTTAATCTTGGGACGGTTAAATTAGTAGGTATTATATCTTTGATGCCGTTCCTAGATAGGATTTGCTAAGATCTAATATAGTATATATAGCTCCTAAATAGGGCGTTAGTACAGTAAGAATAAATGGGCCTATAACTGGCACTAAATAATAATAGACCGCAGCCGCCCTATAAGGGAGCGCTATAAGAATGATATAAGCTGGGCCTAGGAAGGTATAGAGGGCTAGGAAACTTTGGTATATACCCAGTATAAGCTTAGATGTGTTATGGATGCGGGGGTTTCTACTATTTTATTAATTAGTGTCCATAGCTCTAGGAATTAGTTTATTATAGTTTCCTGTATATAAATAAGAATAACTAAATCTGCGCTAGAATATAAGAGCGCCTAAAAAATACAATTCTGTATTTGCCAAGCGATAATTAGATTGAGTTCCTTAAAGACTGGCTAAAGTAAAACGCGAATATTAATCCTAATACTCTAGTAATAGGTGTTTAACTAAAGGCAGCTTTAGTAGAGCTTGTAGAAGGAAGCAACGCTAAAAGTGAGGAAGAACTTAGTGAGTCTTAGGAGGATGTGTACTAAGTGGAGTTAATATGCGTTGATTTAGTAGGAGCTATAACCCAGTTGTAGCCTATGCTATGGTTATATAATCTTAGGAAACCGTAAGGGGAAGTAAGAGTGATAAAACCGCCTTTAAAACCATCTGGTTAGCGACTGGTAGTAGTTTGAAATATATAACTAGGAGGACATGTCTAAATTGTACTATAGCCCTAGTAGCAAGCTCCTTAACTACTGTTAAGTAATAATAAGATTAATAAAATGGACTATACTAAACAGCTAAGACAGACGGAGTAAATAGTGGATGTGATGATAATAGCTAAAGCACTATGACTAAAGCTAGTTAGAATAATGGATATACTAAAGGGAAACATTTTAAGCCCAGCCGTGATGGCGGATAAGATTTTGTTAAAAACTATTGAAGTTATAGTTAGTGACTGCCTTGTGTACATACCTGAGGTTATAAGGCTATTTTTTAAGCCTCTCCCGCTACCTCTTGTGGAGCCTTACTGATAGAAGTAAGAGGACGTTAAGGCATTTGTGTTGTTAGCACACCTAGTGTTCTATACTGATTAGGCTGGCTTGATAACTGCTGAAGTGGACCAGATTAAATGAGAAGCAGGATTTATCTGGTTTTGAAGATGATGCCTAAAAGTAAAAGCGCGGATAGGAGATGGAAGGGCTAAATGCTTAATTAACTTTGGAGCAGAGCTTAACCTTATTAAGGAAAGTGTGGCTCTATAATATAGCTTACTGATATCAAGTCTGCCTTTGTAACTATAAGGTGTATGTCTAATATCTGCTAATGGGACTTAGTCTGAGTTTATTAGATTGGTGCATACGGTCCCTATAGTAATAGGTAACGTCTTAATATCTATAACGTTTATTACTGTAGGAGAAATGTTATATAAGGTGATACTTAGTAAGCTATAGTTAGTAAGGGCTAAACTGGTAACAAAACGCACCGCAATAGGTTAGGTATCTTATATTATTTAATTAGAAGATGGCAGAGTTGAAATAAGGTTCTTAACGTCTTATAAAAATGCGATGTTCTTTAAACTAGATAAAGGCATTAGTATAGATAATAGTTTAGAAAATATATAACCGGTATAACTGCTAGGATTGTATCCGGGGTTACTTATGATCTGGCGTATTAGGATAAGAAGGACGTTGAGATCAAAAAGGAGGGAAATGAGGTGCGGCTCTAATACAGACACTTGCCGTTTTGGATATCCGCTAGATAGAGCCATTAGTAGAAAGAAGACCATAATATTGGATAGAGAGAGCTTAACAGCAAAACGTTAAAGAAAGTCCTAAAGAAATACTTAAGAAAGAATTGGAAGCTAGTATTTAAAGTAAAAGCTGGGTCCCTTATATATTAAATATTAAAGACAACGGATTTATTTATAATATAAACGGAAAGCTACTAGAGTAAGGCCTAATAAAACGCTATAAATATAGCAACTGTGTATAAATAAAAGGTAGACAAGGTCCACCTGGTTAATTTATTAGTACTAGATGGAACAGTTATAGGAGGTATAATAGAATGGTGAGAGGTGGCCTTGTGTAGATAGAAGGCATTAATTTAAGGGTTACCTCTTAGTCTGTATAATCATTTCCTTAAGCCGTGATATACTAAGCTGGCCTATAGTATATAACTAAAGCCAGAATGATTAGAGCGCATAATTATAGGGGATATTCAGCTAAGAGAATAAGAGATCTTTAAGGCCATACTATTTAACTAAGAAGAGATGTTGGCATAGGAGTTCTCTAAAATGGGTCGCGTTAGCAGAGATGTAACTCCACTATTAAAAATCAAGACTGTGCCGTATAAAGTATAGTAAGTATTAAACTTTTCTGTACCAAGGGCCCTATAAGGAGAAGTGATAAGTATATTATAAGAACGACTAGCTTAAGGGACTCTAGAATATTGCGAAAGCCTATATAGGAATCTATAGTTTCTTATAAGTAAGTATTAAACTTTTCTGTACCAAGGGCCCTATAAGGAGAAGTGATAAGTATATTATAAGAACGACTAGCTTAAGGGACTCTAGAATATTGCGAAAGCCTATATAGGAATCTATAGTTTCTTATAAGTAAGAAGGAACATAAGAAGTACCGATTGATTAATGCGGCGATAAATATTAACTAAGTGACTATTAGGGACGCAAATCTGCCGCTATATACTAATGAGTTTTCCAAGGAGTTTATAGGGTGTAAGGTTATGTCTCTAGTAAACTTCTTCTCTGGCTATAATTAACTAGAGCTTAATATAGAAAGCAGGAACCTAATAGCTTTTATAATACCTCTAGGGCTTTTATAATAAACAACGGTACCTATAGGAGGCATAAATTTAGTAGCCTAGTTTATAAGGATAATTACTAAGATCCTGGAACGATATATCCCATACTATACCTTACTATTTCTAGATAATATTACAGTGAAAGGCCTATAGATAGTGTATAATAGAGAAGAGAGTCTTCTAGGCGTGCGTAGATATATTCTGGAATATATTATATAGCTAGACGGAGTGCTTATAGATTTAGAATGAGCTGGATGTATAATTTTAGGCGCAAAGTCTTATTTCTGCAAAGACGAGATTATAGTGGTTGGTTACTGCTATAATAGTAAGAGATGATATCTGGAGGAGTTAAAGGTCGTAAAGATTGTTTACTAGAGAGACTGTGAAGATGTCACGTCCGCCCAAGCATTTTTAGGAGTTGTTGTGTATTACCGAATATGGGTAAAAGACTTCGCAATTAAGGCAGAGCCAATCTTCTGACTGCTATAAGTAAACGTTCCGTTTATATAGGGTATAGAGTAGATTACCGCTATAAAGACTCTAAAGTATGCTATTACTACTGTACCTATATTGGTTTAACTGGATTATAGTAAGGGGGCTAGGCTGATTATTCTCACCGTCAATAGATGTAAGAATAAATAGGGGTGCGGCCTTATGCAACTAGATGTGCAAGGTTATTATTACCTGTATTGATATAAGAGCGGTATCTGGTCTTAAGCGGAATAGAAATATAACTTAGGAAAGCTTGAGTGTTAGGCATTACTATATATATTAAAGAAGTGTCACGTGTACCTGTATAGCGTTTGCTTTATAGTTAAGATAAATATAAACACCTTAGTTGTATAACTAAATTGTGCTGCTACTAATTTACCCGGAGCCTTAATAACAAGATGGCTAGCGTGGATCTAGCTATAGGACTTTGATGTTAGACATGTGCTAGGGAAGAAGAATAGCCTAGCTAATGGGCTTTTGTAATAGCCGCCTAATAGCGAATGACTTAATAAGCTAACTAAGGATATTAAAGAGTTTATTAACTGTAAGCTAAGTGCCTTGGAATATATAGCTAGCCCTTTTAAAATGGAAGTAGATCTGCTACTAGACGACTTATATTTAGAGGAATCTTAGAAGGTTGTAAAATGGCTAGTGACCTTACAATGTTTAGAAGAAATAAATACCAAGAAATTTAAAAGGTTTAAAAGACATGCGCTGAAGTTTCTAGTGTGTAATTAACAGCTCTTTTACTAATAGTCTAAGAACGTGCTAATGCGGAGGGTAGTTAATAACAAGACTACTTAGTAAGAAATTGTTAAGAGCCTTTATGACTGGAGTGGATATTGTGGATGGGAGGGAACGTACTAGAGGGTCTTAAATTAATATTAGTGGCCAGGACTATGGGATTAGATATTATAGCATGTTAAGTTGTACCTATAGTGCTAGGAACAATAGTTAGGATAGGAAGAAGAAGTGATATACCCTATGTAAGAGTCTACCTTGTAGCAATAAGTAATAGTGGATATTATATTTATGCTGCTAAACTGTCTCGGATTCTGGTACCTGGCTATTACTTAAAAATATATATCTAGATGGGTGGAAGCTTGGGCCCTTTAAAAGAAAGATATAAAAAATATAGCAAAGTTTCTTTATGAAGATATTATCTGCTAATAGGGAGTGTTTGGACAGCTCTCTATAGATGGTGGAGAAGAGAATGCTAATATTACTGCTGCGCTTATAGAGCTCTATAATATTAAAAGGGTTATAGCTTCTGTATATTACCTATAGGGGCAAGGTTTAATAGAGTGGGGCCATAAGCCTATAATAGACGCTTTAGTGAAGATGGATGGCGTATAGCTGGATAATCTTTATACCGTCTTATAGGCAGATAGAACGACTATTAAGCGGTCTATAGGAATAACACTAGTAAGAGTTATATGTGGATATAAGCATGTCCTTCCTATTAAACTCTGTATACTAACCTAGTAGATGCTGCCTTAGGAAACAGTCTGGACCACTATAGAGCTACTAGCGCTTTGTGTAAAGCAGTTTGACTAAAGAGACACGGATATATAAGAAGCTATCACATATATAAGACGGCTAAGAACAGCAAATAAAGAGTATTTTAATAATACCCATCGCATTTGCCAGGACGGATTTAAGGTCGGAGATATAGTTATGCTCTATAATATACAGCTTAAGTAAGATTATTCTAGCAGTTGTAAGTTAAATCTAAAGTGGCTGGGCCTGTTCTGTGTACGTAAGAGTTACCCGCACAAGGGATGGTATTTAATTGAGGATCTTGATGGTATACCATTCCGCGACTAAACTTTAGGGAATAGATTAAAGAAGTTTTATTAATAATAGGTATCTAAAGTCCATTAGGGGGACCAGCTTAACTAGTTAGGTGGAACTATGCTATAAGAAATAACAGCAGAGCTAGAACCTAAGGAAGATATTATATAAAATCCACCAGTATTACAATGCCGCGTAGTTTAAGAAGTGTATATTCTAGAAGGATTGTTTAACAAAACTAAGTATGAAACGTTTAACTAGGGGACAGTCAAGTTCTAAAGTAGGGGAGGGGACGTAAATGACAACCGCGTAATCTATTTATTTGCTATGTTTCCTAAAGCTCTTTCTATTACGCTTTCTTATTTGCTTTTTTTAGTTATAGAAATCCAATGCGTTTTAATAGTGAGGTAAGGGTAGAAGAATATTTACGTGTAACTGTCTAGATTTATTTACTGTAAAGATATTAGTTCCGCTTACTACCTTTACTAAGCTAATAGCAATTTTCTATCCTGGGGATAAAAAATCATAATTAGTCTGTTTAGCAATTAGAGCTAGTAGAACTCCATACCACCACTAGATTTAGTAGACTATTTAGATTAGGAAACCCTATTAAGAACTTTACCTTTTCGCCCTTAATAAACCTTAAAGACAGTTATAATTAGCCAAAGTATAAACTAAGCAGAATTAATAATAGCATACTTATTATGTCTTTATTAAGCAGACCGCTAGTACTATATAAGGGAGTTAAGTGACAGATTAGTAACGTCCTTATAGAGGTTAGAGGCTTCGCAGTTAATAGGCGTTAGGCTATGCTCATCCAAATCTATAACGAGATTCTGCTCTCCTAAGAGAACTACGCAGATGCTACTAGTGTGGTAGTTGATTTTGTCGGCAATAATAACGGGCTATAAGTATCTCTAGAAAAGGACGCGTTCTTATTAATCTTCAAAGATATCTCTGACGTTAGTAAAATAGCAAAGGATTAAAGAAATTAGTGTAATGAGGCCAGAGAAACCATCTGAAAGGCCTAGGGACAAGGTGTTCTTAACGGGCCGCTTAAACACGTAGTATCCTACTACTTCCTTTCTGCCGCCTGAAAGCTTACCGACTACCTACTTTATAAAGTAACGTCGCGAGTTAATGAGGCCCTAGTTGAGAGGCTTAATTATCTAGGATGCGGCATTAAGAACACTACTTGACTATAGCCGACCAATTTCGCGCTCGCGCCTAGGATGTTAGGAAGGGCAATATTAGACTAGGTGGTGAATAAGTATGGCTTAGGAAGATACTTAACTGGCTTTCTTGTTCTAAGTAAGGACCTGCCGCTAAGAAGTAGGAGACTGACTACTGTGGGACCAGAGGTCACTAATATTGGAATTAGGCAAGTAGGAGAGAGCTTAGCTCTTACACTGTGAATATATTTATGACACGCTTCTAACGTAATGAATCTATTAGCCTTTTAGCCGTTAATACCTGTTTAAGGAGAAGGCGTTAGTATTATACCAAGCCTGTCTTAACAAGGATTACCTATATTAGTTAACTCGCTTTTGTCTTTTATAGATAAAAGTATCCTTGTAGCTAGAACGCCTGTTAGCTCGCCCCCGCGGCTGCTAGTATCTTCTTTAAAAAGGAATCTAAGGAGAGGGCTGACGGTTACTTACCCGGAAGTAGGAGGGCTAGGAGTAGAATTAATGTTTAATAAAAACGTCATTGAGCCTAGAGATGATAAGGAGTATATTAAGGAGACCGTAGATACTATGGCGATACTCCGTTCAAAACGAGGGTGTAACTGTAAAAATAACGTGCTAGCTTATCTTAAAGTGTCCCTAAACCGAACCACTAAAATTAAACTAACTAAGGTTATAAAGCTCTTGTATAGCTGGTATAGGGCGGCTGGTTCTAATCTAGAGATATGTAAGGTCTGCTGGATGCATATGCAAGCCATAGGAGGACGTATAGGTTTGGTAATAAAGGGTCTAAACTATACCGCACTGTGTTATAGACTCTGGTTAATATACTATGCTTATAATTAACTTAGGACTATAAAAACGGATCTAACTACGTACTCCTAGTTTAGAAAAGCTTATAAACCTCTAGTTCCGTCCGACTCCTTAGGACTATATAAGTTTATTTATAACTTAGCACTAAGGTTTTCCTATAATAGAGAGGCTTTGCTTAATTAGATGCTATTACTAGATAACTAAGATATATAGCAGCAAGAAGGATCCGTGGTTTTGAATATGTTTAAATAGTAGTGGGATTCTAGTATCTTAGCAATAATTAATAAGGAAATGCGTATATACCACTATTATTAGCGTCTAATTAATAGGCGGCCAAATTACGGCTAGTTAAGAACGATGGTTTACAGTCTCTGCTAGTAGCTAATGAGATAGGATTCTGAGTACTACCGTCTCTATTACGCTCTTAGGCCTGATAGCTGGTGGCAACTTATCTCTTATCCTTATTATATGAAGTTCGCGGTTAAGGGAGACTCTATAGCTTTCCGCTATATTGACGTAAATATTTCTTTTCTTATAGAGAGCGGACGCGGTACCAATATAATTTAAGGAGGCGTTTCTCTAGATGACGAGACTGAGGATAATTACATAATTATCCTGCTTGGTATGCATTATTACTTAGAATTGTGGTGGGTAGATTTTAAAGCGCGAGGATTAACTAAGGGCAATAGATTTGTATATAAGATCTTGGATTAAGACTGGACCACTAAAGACGTAGAAAAATATGCGACCAACTAGGTGGCTTAGCTGTGTAAGAAAGGAGGCGTGCGTATAACTATGCCTTACCTTCCTTATAGGGCTAAAGGACCTTTAACTGGGACCCAGCGGACAATACTGCTATAGTTTGTTGGTATTTAGGACGATTATAATAACCTTAAGGTCACGGAAGGAGGAACCTGGGTAGAGCTGGCAGATACTTATTAAGACTTAAAAGCGCCGCCCTATACGCCATCCGGATATGCCAATCTCTACGGCGCAATCCCATATCGCTTCCCTGCTGTAGTTGAGCTTATTGCTGCCAGCGCCTTATCTAACGCCCTTCTAGGTAAACGACAATAGGATTCTCCAGCGGTAATCTGAGATCGCGATCTGCTTCTTGCTGGTAATAGGCACAAAGTTATAAAATGGATGTATTTTTATTGTCTAAAGGCTGTTAAGAACTATAAGAATGCGTTTTAACTTATGTGTGCAACTGAAATAAAGCGCTTTAATAGTCGCTTGTACTTCTACTGTATTGACAATGGAATCAACCCCTTAACTATTGCGGTAGATCCAAGCAAAGTGCCCCCTATTATTACAGAAGGATAGAGTTATGTGGAGTTACCTAAAGAATTATAGGACAGAACTGAGCAGGTGGAAGGGCGCGAAAGAGCCATATTATCTAAAAGCCGTTAGTCTGATACGTCTTGTACTGCTTAGCCAAGCAGACAAAAGCAGTCTCATTTAACTAGAATAGAGTCTCCTCTTTTGCCGTCTTGGGTTTATAGCAAGGGTAAGGAACGCATACGGTCACCTACTATACCTTTGTTTCGAAAATAGGGAGTTTTAAAGTTTTAGAGGTTGTTAGGGGACAACGACTTAGGTGGGGGAGGTATATAATAGGGTAAATTGGACCACTGGATTTAATATCTAGTTTAGGTATAGTTTCGGGAGAGCATAGGCCTTCTGTAGATATATAGATTGGTCTGCGGCCCTAGAGTCTTTAATAACTCCAACAGGGCTAACAGATATATAGTTTCTCTTTAATATACTCTTTTCTTCTCTTCTTACTGACCGCTTCCCTACTACCTGATTACGACTAACTGACTAACTGACTATACCGTGACTTCCTATCTAACATCCAATTCGGATCCCTGTTGGGCCCACGCAGACTACTCCTTATATACATATAGGGAGAAAACTCTATTTAAGAAAACCCTATAATCCGTCTCCCCACCTTTTAGGGCTCACTTATAAGTTGCCTATAAGTCACTAGTGGTGCTCTACTACCTTACTTTTTGACCTCCTTAGGAACTACTACTGCTGTAATAAACCTACGGACGCGCTAGTATTATATACTATACTCTACTCTTGTAGAGTTATTAGGGGGTGCCTATTACTTGCCCCTTTGCCTTCTATTGCTATTTCCTTTGCAACCCAGAACTGGTCTAGCATATTTTGGCTAATAAGCCACCGGGTAGCCGCCTTAAGGCCTTTCTATATTAAGAGCAGTGTATTATAGTTTTCTATACCAGCTGCTAAGAGTATTGCTTCTTGGCCGGTGCGTAAGGGGCATAATAGTATTATATGTTTTGGTGTCTGTTTTGGCCAGCTATATTCGCACCTTAGGCTACCTACTAGGATACCTACCCAGTAAAGCTAATCTTTTAGTCCTATTATTCCTGTCCTTAAGAGTGTTGCTATTGTATTTTCTGCCTTTATTAGGCCCTCTTAGAGTCCTTAGGTATTTACCCCCTATAGCATTACTTATACTACGGCTTAGGTTCCCCTTGCTTAAGTCTGCCTCTATACCTTTAACTCCTATTTGTCTCTCCAGCGTCGGTCTAACCAGTATTGTGTTGCGGTAAATAGTTTTCTAGTACTCTTTTATGCTCTACTTTGGCTCCTTTCTCTCCCTTACTATTGTCTTTACTAGCCTCTTACGCGTTTTCCTTCCTCCTTTATATAGGCCTAGGCCCTAGCGCCGTACTATTCTTCTTCTACTTTCTCTACCTGTTTTCCTAATATATCTTCCCTACTTTAGGGTTATTGGTTCCTTCTCCTATAGGGCACCCTAGGGTCCCTCTATAGTTTGTTTAGGCGTGTCTTAAT